>JAEEGH010014481.1_pt1 | contig 17305 bp, 8 predicted proteins | sample 9134181 | NCBI WGS metagenome assembly JAEEGH01 (sample SAMN16246544, study PRJNA631951) | gut metagenome | biome: gut microbiome; feature: rumen; material: DP-attached | host: Bos | place: Iran: Karaj | collected 2018-10
AATACTGGCCTTCCGTCTCTCCCGTGCGGTCCATGCTCATGATGAAGATGTGTTCCGGACCGGTGGGCTTGGCAACGTCGTAGATGTCCATGAGGTTGGGGTCCAGGCCGTATGTGGTCTGCTCGGGATTGTCCACTACATGACCTGCGTATTCCACGGCCTTGTCGTAGTAGGCGTCCACGTCAAAGTTCATGTCCGCATACTGCGGAACGCCGCTTTCTTTGGCGGAAGCCAGGTACAGATAGCCGATTGCGGCCAGGGAATAGGCTGCAATCCTGTCAGTACGGCCGGTAACGGGCTTGGGATATATCCCGGTGAGCGCTATCGCCTGGTCCAGATCGTCGAAAATCTGCTTCCAGACCTCGTCCAGCGATGCCGCAAGGCCCACGGTGGCGTCTTCCAGCTTCTTCACCGTAACCCTGTGCATGGGCACGCGGCCGAAGTTCCTGACCAGATTGAAGTAGGAGTATGCCCTCATGAAGTACGCTTCTCCCACATACTGGTTCCTGGTGTCCTGGTCAAGCTCTTTCATGGCTCCCACATTCTCTATCACGGAGTTTGCCCTGTTGATGGTGATGTAGGAGTATTTGTAGAAGTTATAGAGCGTTGTGTTGGTGTTGAAGGTGGCGGACTTCCAACCGTCCAGCTCCTTGGTTGAAGTCTTGGCGTCGCCCTTGGGGTACATCACGTCCGTGTTCATGTCCCCAAGGAATACAATGGCACGGGAGTACTCGATGTAGTTGATGGCGTCGTAGATATAGTTGGTGGCCGCAAGGGCATCGGCGTCGGTCTTGTAGAAATTGTTCTCCGAATAGAATCCGTAAGGGTATTCATCCAGGGAGCAGGCGCACATCGCAATAGATGCAAGCGCGACAAGTATGATATTACGTGTTTTCATCGCTTTCTAGAAATCAAAGTCAAGACCAAAGGTGATTTTCCTGAGACGGGGATAGCCTCCGCTGTAGAGTCCAAGTGCGCTCACTTCCGGGTCGTAGCCGGTGAACTTGGTGAAAGTGTAAAGATTGTCCGCCGACAGGTACAGGCGAAGGGTCCTGCCGTAATCTTTCTTGGAAAGAGGAATCTTGTAGCCCAGAGTCATGGTCTGGATACGTACAAACGAGCCGTCTTCTATCCACCAGCTGGAGAACCTTGTCTGACGGGTGTCGCTAAGCTTGGGATAGTAGTTTGTGGGATTGTCCGGAGTCCAGCGCAAGGGCATGTTGTCGGGCTGGTCGAAACGTTTGGTGTTAATCACGTCGTTACCGAACACTCCATTGAAGAACACGCTGAAATCCAGATTCTTCCAGCTTGCGTTGAGCGAGAAGGAGGCAAGGAAGTCAGGATTGGGATCGCCTATTATACAGCGGTCGTCCTCGTTTATGGTGTCCAGCATGTCTCCGTTGTAGATATCCACGTACTTGAATTCGCCGGGCTGGGCGTCGTCTCCGCTGAGGCCGGCGCCAAGGCCTTCGGCAAGGCTCTGGATAATGCCGTCCGTGACATAGCCATAGAAGACGTACATGGGCTGGTCCACAGCCAGGATGTTGGTGAAGCCGCGGTACATCTCCGAAGAGTTGCCGTAGAACTCGTAGAGCATTCCCGTGCGCTTGTCCGTGTTGAGACCGGCCTCAACCGAGTTGCCAAGGCTCAATACCCTGTTACGGTTCCTGGAGAAGATGAGGGTGCCGCCGACATTCCAGTCCCGGTTGCGGAAGAAGGTGCCTTCCACGGTGACTTCGACGCCCGTGTTCAGGATTTCTCCGTCGTTCACCCACATCTTGTCGTAACCGGAAGAGGGCGCGATGTTACGCTGGCGGAGAAGGTCCGATGTGTGCTTGTAGTACCAGTCAAAGGTGAAGCCGAGGCGCTCGTCAAAGAAACTGCCGTCGAAGCCCAGGTCCAGCTGCGAGGTGGTTTCCCACTTGAGGCCGGTATTGGGAATGCCGCTCCAGATGGCGTAGATGCCGCCGTCGCCGGTAGTTCCGGACTTGTATCCGGGGCCGATAGCCGTGGTCCAGGCACCGTCGTAGAAGTACTTGTGCTGGCCGTACCGGCTCAGAGTCTGGTATGCGGAAATACCCTGGTTGCCGGACACGCCGTAAGAGGCACGCACTTTCAGGAGGTTAATCCAGTCAACGGCCTTGAGGAACTCTTCCTCGTTGATTTTCCAGCTCAGTGCGCCGGAAGGGAAGAAAGCCCATTTGTTGTCCGCGCCGAATTTGGACGATCCGTCCGCCCTGGCGGTGAAGGTGGCAAGGTAGCGGCCTGCAAAGGTGTAGTTGAGACGGAGCAGGCCGGAGATAAGCTTGGTCGCGTAGAGGCTGTTGGTAATCTGGTATTTCTCCGGATCGCCCGCAGCCAGGTTTTCGTTGCCCAGAGACTCGTTTACGAAGTTGGTACCGGCAAGTCCGCTGCCACGGGACTGGTAATTCTCATAGGAGAAACCTCCCATGGCAGTCACGTGGTGGGAGCCGAACTCCTTGTCAAAGGTGGTATAAGTCTCTACTACCAGATTGTCGTCCGCGGAATTCTCTATTGCACCGTAGCCTTTGTAGAACACGCCCCTTTCGGTGTATTTCTTGGGATAGTAGTAGTCCGCGATGCTCTCGCCGTGCTTGTAGTTGAGCTGTGCCGTAATGTCCAGCCACTCGAAAGGACGGAAATCGGCCGCCATGTAGGTTATAAGGTCCAGGCCGGTTTTGTCCTGCCTGCGGAATTTGGTAAGGGCAAGCGGGTGGTAGTAATCCTGTACGCTGTACTGCCAGAAATTACCCTCATCGTCATATACGGGGAAGATGGGGTTTCGGTTGTAGGAAAGGTAGCCGTTGTTGTGCCTCTTGTAGTGCATTACATTTGCACTGGCCTTGAAGCGCAGGTTGTCAAAGACCTTGTGGTCCACCGCGAAGTTGGCGCCGTACTTTGTGTACGTGTCCTCTATATACATGCCGTTGTCCCGATAGTAGTTGGCCGATGCGGTGAACATGGTGCGGTCGTTGGTGCTCTGGATTTTCACCGTGGTGTTGTCCGATATCGGGGCCTTGTTGAAGACGATATCGTCCCAACGGGTATTGGTTGTCCAGGTGGTCTGAAGTTCTTCAATGGAAGGATAGTACACGCCATTGGCATTGACCGCACCCACATAGAGCTGGGTGAGGCCGGAGTTGGCGCGGCTCTCGTTGGAGAGCATGGCCATCAGAACCGGATCCCTCCACAGGTGCAGCGGCTGGGTGAACTGGCTCAAGGTGGTCTGCTGGCGCACGCTTATGCGGTTCTTGGTGCCCTGGGATTTGCGGGTGGTAATCAGGATAACGCCGTTGGCGCCGCGGGAACCGTAGATAGCCGATGCCGATGCGTCCTTGAGGACCTCCATCGAGATTATGTCCTGCGGGTTAATCTGGCTCAGTGCGCCAGCCTCGCCGTAAGGGAAACCGTCGATAACTACCAGAGGGGAATTGGAACCGTTGAGTGAGGAGTTACCGCGGATGCGGACGGTTGACGATGCCCCCGGGTCCTGGGAAGCATTGGTTACCTGCACGCCTGCTATTCTGCCCTGCATCAGGGATTCTATGGAATTCGACGGCGTTGTAACCAGCTTTTCTGCAGAGACGGACGCCACGGAACCGGTGAGGTCGCTCTTTTTCATGCGGCCGTAACCGATTGCCACGGTCTCTTCCAGCATTATCGAAGATTCATTCAGCACGATATTTATTCTGGCCCTGCCATTCACCTGCACGGAGGCGTCCTCGTAGCCGAGGCAGCTCACCGTGAGGGTGGCATTTGACGCCACTCCGTCAATGGACCACGTTCCGTTGTCTGCGCTGACGGCATACTTTCCGGTGCCGTCAACCAGCACTGCGGCGCCGGCCACGGGATATCCTCCCTGGTCCGTCACCGTTCCCGTGACATTGAGCCTGGACTGGGCAAAGCCCGGCCAGCTCAGGAGCAGTGCCGCCGCTGCAAGAAATAGGTTGAACAGTGTCTTTCTCATTATGGTTAATAGTTGGTGTTTTTATAATGTGGCCAAAAGTTAGACATTATTTTTCATAATATATCAATATTTGATATATTTTTTCATTATTTCATTACCTCCCATCCACGGATTTGGCGTTTTTGGTGGACAAGGGGATAGTGATAATGAGGAAATCTTTTGCCGTTTTATTATTTTTCGGTAACTTGCAACTGCTTAACTTGAGATATATGAGAAAAGCTTGCTTCTATTTGGCGGTCGCAATAGTGATTGCAGCATCGTGTAACAATAATCGGGGATATAAGAACGTGGCGCTTATGAAGGCCGCGTCGCAGTCGTCGGCGTGGGATCTGAACCAGACGGCGCAGCTGGTTACGGACGGCATCGTGGCCACAGGCGAGGCACCGTGGGTGGACCTCCGGCTGTGCGGGAAGGAAGTATCGGCAATAGAGCGGAACTACCTTTCGGATTTCAATATCTCTTCGCTGCAGGTTGCCGGTGAAGTAGGGGTTTTCGAATTGTATTTCCACGGCATTCCTTTCCAGGCGGACAGACTTGTGGTGGTTGCAAGAAACCTTGGCGGCAATACAACGGCCTCCACTGCCGTGGCGGAGATATCTCCGGACGGCATATCCTGGACCAGCGCCGGACACGCAAAATGCACCAAGCCACATAACAACGGCATCCTGTTCAAGTACTCATGCGAGTGGGACATTCCCCTTTCCGGAGCCGTCAATCCTGCCGCCATAAGGGTAGATATACGCATTCCCGTTGCCACCGGCTTCGAAGTGTTTGAATTCTTCTTCTACAAGGACGATGAGCTTCTGGAACTCACCCCCAACAGCCGGTTCGTGAGCCTGTGGAAAAGTGCCGGAGCGGCCGACGAGTGGCTCCAGATAGACCTTGGAGCCGCCTGCAAGGTGGACAAGGCCGTTTTCGCCTGGCTCAACGCTCCCGTTTCCGGAAAGCTCCTTGCGTCTAAAGACGGCAAGGCCTGGAAAGCCGTTGCGGACATTGCCGGGGAGCCGGAAGTCCGGTTCAAAAAGACCAGTGCCCGCTACTTCAAACTGCAGCTGGACAGCACCGCAGACGGAGAGCCCTTCCAGCTTTCCGAGTGGGAACTCTGGGGTTACGCGCCCAAGGCAAAGGCATCGTCCACCGATGGAGAAATCTCCTGGAAGCTCCGCCGGGATGACGACGTGTCCCCCTGGATTGAGGCCAAGGTACCAGGCACCGTCCTTGGTTCCTACATTGCCGCCGGGGCCGTGCATCACCCAAACTTTGCAGACAACCAGCTGTTCATATCGGACTCCTATTTCAGGAACGACTTCCTATACAGGGGCACATTTGAGGCACATATCGCCTCCGCGCGCCAGTTCCTTAACTTTGACGGCGTCAATTACCAGGCGGAGGTTTCCCTCAACGGGAAGGAGGTAGGCTTTATCGGCAGCGCATTCGATGCCGCCAGCTTCGACGTTACCGGTATCCTCCGGGAAGGCGCCAACCAGCTGGACGTGAAGATTATACACAACCCCAGCTACGGCATCGCCAAAAAGCATACGCCCTATACTCCGGACAAAAACGGCGGCGTCCTGGGGGCCGATAATCCCACCATGCATGCCACCATAGGCTGGGACTGGATACCCACCGTAAGGGGCCGCAATATAGGCATTTACGATAAGGTCTACATCACCCAGAAGGGCGATGTCTCCATAGAGGAGCCCTTTGTCCGCAGCACCCTCCCGCTGCCGGACACCACAAAGGCCACCGTCTTTGCCAGCGCAAAGATTACTAACCGCGGAGAAAAACCCGTTTCAGGCATACTGGAGGGCAGTTTTGGAGAATTCTCCTTCCAAAAAGAAGAGACCCTTGCGCCAGGCGAAAGCCGCACGGTAGAGTTTGATCCCATTGCCGTTGAGAACCCCCGCCTGTGGTGGCCCAACGGCTACGGAAAGCAGGAACTTTATCCCGTAAAGTTTACCTTCAAGGAAGGCGATGAAGTGTCCGATTCCGTATCCTTCCTTACCGGCATCCGCCAGATGGACTGCTACCTGGAGCCGTACAAGCCCCTCAGCACCGGCTCCTTTGAGGCCAGGAACCCCAACCAGCGCCTCTCCATGTACGTGAACGGACGCCGATTCATAGGCTTTGGCGGCAACTGGGGCTATCCTGAGCACCTTCTGGAGTATACGGACCGCGAGTACGACATTGCCGTCCGGAACCACGCCCTCATGAATTTCACCATGATCCGAGACTGGGTGGGAATGACGGACAACAAGGCCTTCTACGAAGCCTGCGACCGCTATGGAATCATGGTCTGGCAGGACTTCTGGCTGGCCAATCCCTGGGACGGCCCGGACCCCTCGGACCCGGAACGCTTCAACCAGGTTGCCACCCGCTACGTAAAGCGCATAAGGAATCACCCTTCCATCGCCCTTTACGTCGGCCGGAACGAGGGCTATCCTCCGGCAGAAATAGACTCTTATCTTGAGGCCATGATCCCCCGCGAGCACCCCGGCATGTTCTACATCCCCCATTCCGCAGCCGACGGCGTGAGCGGCGGCGGCCCCTACAAGGCCAGGCCCGTCAAGGAATACTACACCATGTTCGGGCACGACAAGATGCACTCCGAGCGCGGCATGCCGGCCGTCATGAACTATGAGAACATGGTACGTGCGTTCGGGAAGGAGAACGTGGAACCCGTGAGCACAATTGCCCATCCCAACCTCATGTACGGCATCCACGACTACACGCTTGGCCGCCTTGCCGGCACGGCGCAGGAGACCGAGACCTTCAACGAGATGCTGGAAAAGGCCTTCGGGGAACCCGCCGACGCCCGTGAGTTCGCATACCTTGCCCAGTGGATCAACTACGACGGCTACCGCGCAATGTTTGAGAGCCGGAGCGAGTACCGCCGCGGCCTGCTCCTGTGGATGAGCCACCCGGCGTGGCCCTCCATGGTATGGCAGACCTACGACTACTATTTCGAGCCCACGGCCGCTTTCTTCGGCTGCAAGAAGGCCTGCGAGCCCCTGCACATACAGATGAACGCCCTCCACGGCACCGTAGAGGTGGTGAACTACCACGCCGGCGTATGCAGCGGGCTTACCGCATCGGCCAAGATCCTGAACATGGACGGCACTGAGGCGTGGAGCAAGAGCTGCCTGCTGGGAATATCTGAGGACCAGACCATTACCTGCTTCCCGATGGAGGTTCCGGAGGGCGTCAGCGACGCATATTTCGTGAAACTCGCCCTCGCGGACAGCACAGGCCGGGTCCTCTCCCACAACTTCTACTGGCAGGGCCGTGAGGAAGGCAACGTGAAGGCCCTGCGGACCCTTGGAAAGGCCGATGTGGCCATCCGGACGCAGAAGGAATCGGCCTTGAAATATACTGTGACGCTGGAGAACAAGGGCTCCGTGCCTGCGCTGATGATCCGCCTCAAGGTAAAGGACAGCGCCACCGGGGACCTTGTGCTGCCGGTGTGGTACTCGGACAACTACCTGTTCCTCATGCCCGGAGAGAGCAGGAGCATCAACGTCAGCTTCGAGAGCATCCAGGGCAAGCCCCTTTTCCTTGCCGACGGCTTGAATATCGGACTTTTTGATTAAATTTGTAGGAAATAGCGCTATTTTAATAATGAAAAAGATTCTTGCATTTGTACTTGGACTTACCGTGGCGGTAAGCGCCTTTGCGGACGAGGGCATGTGGCTTCTCCCGCTTATCCAGAAAATGAACGGAAAGGCCATGAAAGAGGCCGGCCTCAAGCTCTCCCCCAAGGAGATTTACAATATCAACGGACCGTCCCTGAAGGACGCCATCGTCCAGTTTGGCGGCGGATGCACCGGAGAGGTGATATCGTCCCGCGGCCTTGTGGTAACAAACCACCACTGCGGCTACTCCAGCATCCAGAGGCTCTCCACCCCGGAGCACAACTACCTCTTTGACGGCTTCTGGGCCAAAAACATCGGCGAGGAACTTCCCGTACCGGGCCTTACCGTCACCTTCCTGGTGTCCATGAAGGACGTCACCGCAGACCTTGCAAAGCTTGAGAAGAAGCTCTCCAAAAAGAACTTCGGCAAGCAGCTGGAAGAGGCCCTGGAGGCAGAAAAGGACAAGATGATTGCAGCCGCCAAGGCAGACAACCCCGGCTGCGACGCAGAGTTTCAGGATTTCTATGACGACAACGTCCTCTACCTCATGGTCTACAAGACCTACAGGGACATCCGCTTTGTTGGCGCACCTCCGGCATCAATGGGCAAATTCGGCGGAGAAACGGACAACTGGATGTGGCCCCGCCACACCTGCGACTTCTCCATGTTCCGCATCTACGCCACCCAGGACGGCGCTCCCGCAGATTATGCAGAGAGCAACGTCCCCCTTCAGAGCAACAACTTCCTCAAGGTTTCCGTTGCCGGCGTCAAGGAGAACGACTACGCCATGATCATGGGCTACCCCGGCAGGACCCAGCGCTACCAGACCGCCGCCCAGCTGGAGCAGATGATAAAGACCAACAGGATTCGCATAGACGCCCGCACCGTCCGTCAGGACATCATGTGGGAAGCCATGTGCGAGAACCCCGACGTCCGCCTCAAGTATGCCAACAAGTATGCATCGTCCGCAAACGGATGGAAGAAGTGGCAGGGAGAGGAACTGGCCTTCGAGAACCTGGGAATCATCGCCCGCGAAAAGCAGAAGGAAGCCGGCCTCACCAACTGGATAAGGCAGAAACCGGAAAGGATGGCGGAATATGGCCGCGCCATTGCCGATATTGAGAGTTATATAGAAACCAGGGAGGCCGACGGCCGCGCCATGACCCTCCTCACGGAAGCTCCCTACAATATAGAGATAATCACCCTCTGCGGCGGACTCACCAACAATTACGGCCGCGCACTTGCCGCCGGAACAGATTCTGTAACTGCCCTTGCCAATGCAAAGAAGGCAATTGCCCGCCAGTACAGGGACTATGTCCCGGAACTGGACAAGAAGGAAGCCATCGCGCTCCTGGACTTCTACCGCAAGAACGCCAAGGCGGAGGACTATCCTGCAATCCCCGGCTACAATTTTGCCAACATGGACATCCCCGCATATGTAGACAGACTCTTCGCGGAGAGCGTGTTCACATCGTACCAGAAAGTGCAGGAGGCAAGCGCCGGACGCATCTTCGCAGACCCGGCTTACGCCCTGTTTGTGTCTGTCATGACTCCGCTCATGAAATACTACGGTAAGGTGGGCACCCCGGACCAGAAATACATCGACGCCCGCAAAGCCTTCACCGCAGCCCTCATGGAGTGGAAAAACGGCGAGCCGATGTATCCTGACGCAAACTTCACCATGCGTCTCACCTACGGCAACGTACTGCCGTATTCCCCCAAGGACGCCGTCATCTATCAGTACTTCACCACCGCCAAGGGCGTTCTGGAAAAGGCCAGGGAGTATGCCGATAATCCCGAGTTCGAGATTCCGGACAGGCAGCGTACCCTCCTCCAGAACCAGGACTACGGCCAGTGGGCCGATAAAGACGGCACCCTCCACACCTGCTTCCTCACCAACAACGACATCACCGGCGGCAACTCCGGCTCCCCCGTCCTCAACGCCAAGGGAGAGCTCATCGGCCTTGCATTTGACGGCAACTGGGAAAGCATGAGCTCGGACGTCATGTTCGAGCCGGACCTCCAGAGGTGCATCTGCGTAGACATCCGCTACGTGCTCTGGACCGTAGAGAAGATGGGTGGTGCAAGCAATATAATCAACGAACTCACTCTTGTGGGAAATGATAAGAAAAAGTGATGTATTAGGCTGGCTTTCCAGCGTTCAGCATCCTGGCCAGGGAGACAAGAGCATTGTCTCCCTGGGTCTTGTTCAGGATATAGAGATTACAGATAATTCGGTCAAAGTGGTTCTGGCTTTCCCCAAGAAACCGGATCCTCTTAAGCAGTACCTGGTTGGAGCGGCGCGTGCTGCCATTTACCGCAACGCTCCCGGGGGTGTAGAAGTTGAGGTTGAGTCTGTTGTCAAAGAGCCCGCCTCCACAGCCCCCAAGCCTCTGGAATTCAATCTGGAACAGCTCCGGAACGTAGCGCATATCATCGGCATAGCCTCCGGAAAGGGCGGCGTGGGAAAGAGCACCGTAGCCGTCAACCTTGCCGTAGCGCTTGCCCGTCTGGGATATAAGGTTGGCCTTGCCGATGCCGATGTCTACGGCCCTTCCGTCCCCACCATGACCGGCACGGAAGAAATTGACATAGAGATGGTTGGGGCCGATGAGGACCACAACCTCTTTGTCCCGGTAGAGAAGTACGGCGTAAAATGGCTCTCCGTGGGCCACGTGACCCCTCCCGGCCAGGCCCTCATCTGGCGCGGCCCCATGGCCTCCACCGCCCTCAAGCAGATTGTCCTCCAGACCCAGTGGGGCGTTCTGGACTACCTTCTCATAGACATGCCTCCGGGAACCGGCGACATCCAGATTTCCCTCATAAGCGATGTCCCCATGACCGGTGCAGTGCTTGTCACAACCCCTCAGGAAGTGGCCCTTGCCGATGTCCTCCGCGGCGCAAACATGTTCCGTGCCCCGCAGGTGAACAAGCCCATCTACGGCCTTGTGGAGAACATGTCCTGGTTCACTCCCGCAGAGCACCCCGAGGAGAAATACTATCTCTTTGGAAAAGACGGCGGCGTGTCCATGGCAAAGAAGCTGGACATCCCCCTTCTGGGGCAGATTCCCCTTGTCCAGAGCATCCGTGAAGGCGGTGACGACGGTGAGCCCGTCGCCCTTGGCACCCGCCCGGACTCCATGGCTTTCCTTGACCTTGCACGCAAACTTGCAGAGTCCGTTTGACGCCGCATCTTAAGCAATACCTTGAGCCCGGAAGGCTGGAGGCCGGCTGCGACGAGGCCGGGCGCGGCCCCCTTGCCGGGCCGGTATATGCTGCTGCGGTAATACTGCCCGCAGACTTCTATCACCCGCTTCTTAACGACTCCAAACAGATGACGGAGCGGGCGCGGGAGGAACTCCGTGAGGTCATCGAGCGCGAAGCTGTCGCGTGGGCCGTAGAGTCCGTGAGCGCGGAAGAAATAGACCAGCTGAATATACTCTGGGCATCGGTCACAGGCATGCAGAGGGCCGTTTTGAAGCTTTCTCCGGCTCCGGACTTCTTGCTTATAGACGGTAACAAGTTCCGCCCCTTTGACCGCTACGGCTTCAAGGATTACCAGACCGTAGTCCATGGCGACGCCACCTACGCCTCCATAGCCGCCGCGTCAGTTCTTGCCAAGACCTACAGGGACGATTTCATGCGCAGCATTGCCCTGGAGTACCCCCAGTACGGCTGGGACCGCAACATGGGATACCCCACCCCGGAGCACATAGAAGCAATCCGGCGCCACGGCCTCACGCCCTGGCACCGGAAAAGCTTTCATGTCAAGGAGCTGGAGCCGTCGCTGTTCTGACAGGACGGCATCCTGCGCTGTTCCCACGTTGAGGCGTCCCTCGCGAACACGCTCGCGAGCGTTTTTGCCTCTATTTCGCCATTTTTGCTCTTGAGCCACCTTTTAAACAACGGCTCGAGAGCATTTTGGGGCATTTTAAGCCTTTTTTGCACTCGAGCGTGTTCGCATAACCGCTCCGGCCAGGGCACCCAACAGCAATAGTATCAGCAGTATTGACGAGGCGCGTGAAACGGCTGCGCCTGTACGGTAGCTGTCAGGCATGAAGTACATCTCCACGTTGTGCTCTCCGGCTGGCAGAAGCGCTGCGCGGAGTGTCCAGTCCGCCCTGAGGAGTTCCAGTGGCTCGCCGTCAACCGTGGCATGCCAGCCGTCCGGGTAGTAGACTTCGCTGAACACCGCAAGGGCGTCAGAAGGTGCCGTGTAATGGTATTTGAGCCTGTTGGGGGCGTAAGAGATTATTTCTATTGACCCTTCCGGGAGATTGCCGTTCGTGGCCGGCAATGACGCAGCTTCGTCATCCCCGACCTGATCGGGGATCTCCCTGGACAGTACGGCCGTGGTCCTCAAATCCACGCTGCCAAGCATGGCTATCTCCTCATCCGGAGTGGCGGCGGTTACGTAATCCGTTACAAACCAGGCCGCACCGTAAGCGGCATCGTTCACCACGGGCGGGAAATTGGGGTCTACTACAACATAACGTGTGTTCAAGGCGTTGAGGACGGGGGTTTTGGCTGCCATGTGGGCGGCAAAATCTTCCATCGTCTCTACCTCTCCCATGGCTTTGTACAAGCCGTTGATTTCTGCGGAAAGGTACTTCTCTATGAGGTCCTGGTAGCGCTGGAGCTTGGCCGGGGAGTAGCCGCCCACATTCTTGTGATGGTAGCTGGGCACGGAGGAATTGAAGACGTTTACCGTGAGGTCAAGGACGCGGTAGGAGGGGGCTTCATCGGCAAGGATAATCTTGTCTACGGGGCGCTCCGTGAAGGGCTTGTTGAAGTCCTTGGGGGTGGTGAAGTGGTCTGCGTTCAGGTAGCGCTTACCCACTAAAAACATGTTCACAAGCACAAGCGCACAGATCCCTATTGCCGATGCCTGTTTGCGGCCATTCTTGCTGCCGCCCCAGAAAAGGAGCAGCGAAGCTGCCAGTATGTATGTCAGGGAAATAAAGGCATCGTGCCGGAACAGCGTCACGCGGTCTTTGACCAAGGCATCCACAAGAACGTCCTGCATCTGGGCGTCCGATGCGCCGGAAAAACTGCCGAAGAGGCCTGGCGCCAGGCAGCACAGAAGGCAGAAGCCCCCTGTAATACCCAAGGCCCACCAGAGAGCCTTCAGGACGTCTTTCCTGTTATACTTTTCCTTGACAATTCCGTCCAGGGTCAGTATTCCCAGCACCGGCAGCGCCACCTGCAGGACCACCAGCGCCATGGACACCGTGCGGAACTTGTTATAAAGCGGCAAATACTTGAAACAAAACGCCGTAAACGGCATGAAATGGCTTCCCACCGCCATGAATACGGCTATGACGCACGCCGCCACGAGCCACCATTTTTCCCGCTTCCTGTACAGGAACAAGCCAAGCACAAAGAGGAAGACGGTTATTGCACCCATATACATAGGCCCCGCGGTAAACGGCTGCGGGCCCCAATACAGCGGAAGGCTCTTAGCCGTTTCCTTGAGGTTTCTCTGTCCGGCACGCTTGAGAAGCTTTATCGTTTCCGATTTGTCCGGATTCACGGCCCCGGCCGAGGCTCCGCCGTTGAAGTCCGGAATCATGAGGTTTGGAAGCTCTTCCCAGCCATAGCTCCATGCTGTGGCGTAGTCCAGGTCAAGCCCCTTGGCATTGTTGCCGCTGCCGGAAAGCTCAGAGCCGCCTCGCATGGTGTGCGGGGTGTATTTTGCCAGCGGAAGCAGCTTGTTCACATTGGTTGCAATGCCGGCCCCGCCAACAAGCAGCAGCAGGAGACTTGCCTTGATAAAGCCCTTCCAGCACTTGTCCCTGATGGTTGCAATAAGCTCCACAAGGGCATACAGCAGCACCATTATGGCCAGATAATACGTAATCTGTTGATGATTTGCCTTAATCTGCATGCTCAGGGCAAGGGCAAAGAGGACGGAGCCAAGGAGCATACGCCAGGGCAGCAGAGAGGCTTTCGCCTTTCTGCTGCAATTATAGGTATACACCAGCGCGGCCAGCACCCAGGGCATAAGGGCTATTGCCTGCATCTTGGTGTTGTGGCCAACCTGGATTATCTGGAAATTATAGCTGCAGAAGGCAATGGCAACGGCGCCGCCAAGAGCTAGCGGCCAGCTTACACCAAGCGCCAGAAACAGCAGAAACGCCCCCAGAAGCGCCACAAACAGGTATGTGGCCGGACGCTTGCCGGCAAAAAGCAAATCGTACAGCACCTGTGTGTAGTCCCCACCGTTCTGGGTGGAGATGGCCGTCGTGGGCATGCCGCCGAACATGGAGTCTGTCCAGTACGTGGGATCGTCCGGATGCTCCTTGTTCCAGGTGTTCATCTCGTGGGACATGCCCATGTAGCCGGAGATGTCGCTCTGGTTAACAATCTTTCCCTGAAGCACCTGAGGCACAAAGCCGTAGCTGAGACCAAGGAGCACAAGCACAACGCCCGCCCCTATGGCTATCTTTTTCCAAATCTCTTTCATTCCGATATGCTTTCAAGCAGCCGGGCAAGCTCTGCGGTGAGGTTTTCCCGGGTGTATTTTTCTATGTTTCCTTCCGTGGCGCGGGGCTCCTTTTCCAGGAAGCGGCGGATGCCGGCTTCATCGTCCCAGGCAAAGGTTTCCCCGGCCTGCGCCTCAGAAATGACGCGCGCCATAGCCCCGTCGGTCTGGCCTATTCCAAGGATCGGCCTTCTGGATGCCAGGTACTCGAACAGCTTTCCCGGGAGGATGGGCCTGTACTGAGGGTCGTTCCTCAGCGGGAGAAGCAGGATGGTGGCCGCCCTCTGCTCCCGTACCGCACCGGCGTGGTCCAGATACCCAAGGTTTACCACGTTCCCGCCAAGGCCCTGGGCCGATATCGCCTCCAGGATCTCCCTGTCCACCGTTCCAGCAAGGCGTATGCGCAGCTTTGCGCGGAAGCTCTCCGGCATCTCTCCCAGCACCTTCCAGAGCGTGAGCGGGTTGCCGTCTTTGGCAAACAGGCCGGTGTGGGTTATGTTGAAAAAGCCATCCGGCTCCGGGGCGGGACCCGCGAAATCGGCGGCGTCGTACCCGTTTGTAATCATGGCAACGGGCGTTTTTGTCTGCGCCTGGAACTCTTCCTGGACGATTGGAGTTACTGCCAGGACGGTAGAACAGCCGTCCAGCACCGCCTGCTCCTGATTCCTGAGCTGCCTCCAGGTGGCGGCGGTCATGGGCAGGTGCTTGAGGTAGTACATCCGGCTCCAGGGGTCCCTGAAATCCGGCACCCACGGCGTTCCCAGCGCCTTATGAAGTTTGAGGCCGATAAGATGCACCGAGTGCGGCGGCCCGGTTGTCACGATGGCGTCTACAGGATGCTCCCGAAGGTATTTCTTAAGGTATTTTACGCTTGGCCCGACCCACCAGACGCGAGGGTCCGGCACAAAGATATTTGCCCTTATCCACAGCGACAGCCTCTGCTTCCACGTCTTTTTTCCGGACGATATCTCAGTAACCTCCCTTTTTGCACTCTTCCCCATGAGCCTGCGGTAAATGGCGTACGGCTCCCGGATGGGACGGCGGATAACCTCCAGGGTATCAGGAAGATCTTTTCCCATAGTGAGGTCCGTAGAAGGGTAATCCGCATTCTCCGGGGCGTAGATGACGGGCTCCCAGCCCTCCTTGGGCAGGTACTTTGCAAACTTCACCCACCTCTGCACGCCGGAGCCACCTGACGGCGGCCAATAGTAAGTTATTACCAGCACTCGCTTCATAGATTACAAAGTTAGTAAATTATCCTTATATTTGCGTATGCGCACTTTAGCCACATATGCGGTTGTTATTACAATAGCGGTGTCCTGCGCTGGTGGTTCCCGCCAGCAGGAACCCATAAGCGTTGTGGATGACGTACCGCTCTACGAACTCGGGACGGAGCGCCTTCCGGATTTGAACCAGGCCAGGGGCACACACGCAATTACCGTAATCAATGGGGAACTTACCGTCATCGGCGGCCACACGGACGGATTCATTCCCAGCACAACGGCCGAGTATTTCAGCGGCGGACGGTGGCACCTTATAAACTGCGTATATTCTCACGACGGTGGCTTTTTGGTCAGGATTCCGGACGGACGTTATGTCATAGGCGGCGGCTGCGCAGAGAGCTTCGGAGTAGGCCGGACTTTTGGTGTTGAGGCATATGATCCCGAAGATCACGAGTTTACTGCCCTGCCCTACATTCTGGACAGAAAGCGCGCATTTGCCTCCGCGGCACTGCTTTCCGGAGGGGAAATCGTCCTGTCGGGAAACTGGTATGACGATGACGCCATTGCCGTTCTGGGGCCCAAGAAGGGCATCACCCTGGAAAAAAAGGTATCGGCTCACCGCGCATCGCCATTAATTTTTCCGGTTTCCGCCGACGATGCCTATATCCTGGGCAGCATGGACAATTACGGAAACTGGCTCTCTACAACAGTGATAGACTGCGTAAAAGGAGATTCTTTCATTCCGGAAATCTTTAACGAGTGGCGTCCGCTGGCGTACAATCCATTCTTTTCGCCCACTGATTACCTCATCGGCGAATACCGGTACCTTATGCCAGCCAGGAACGCCTCTGACGGCAGAATTGGCTTCCTGAAACTGGAAGGCGGCCGCTTTTCCCTCCTGAAAACAGATGGCGATATACAGCCGAAAGGCGTTGACGGAGACAGCCTGTCTTTCTTTGCTCAGTTTCTGGTGGACAAAACTGCCCGTACCGTATATTTAATGGGTTACGACGCCATCTGCCGCCTATATGTGATCAAGCTGAATTATGACGCCTCTCTCGTGGGGGACAAGGCCTCATGGTCAATTTACTTCACAAAAGAGCGGCCGGAAGGCTTTCCTAAAAGCGGACCTGTATTTGCGTTACTGCCCGATGGCCGAATCGCCTGCGCCGGAGGTATAGAGGAAAACAACTTCTCTCCAACCAGGGCTGTGTTTGCCTTCTCTCCCGGAATAGTCCTGGAAAGGGCGGCAGTCCCCTGGGCGTGGATTGTTGCCGGTTTGTTATTGGCGGCCGTTTTGACGCTTGCCCTGTCAAGCCTTGGCCGGAAAAAAGTTTCTGCCGATGAGGTCCCGACAGCCAGCCCTGAAGACCTCATGAGCCGCATCGCGACCCTCATGGAGGATAAAGAAGCCTTCCGCCGGCCGGGCCTCCGTAAGGCCGATGTTGCCGAAACCCTGGGCACAAATGTCACTTATATCTCTGCCTGCATCAACACGCAGCGAGGCATGTCTTTCCCGGAATTCATAGCGGGCTACAGAGTGCGGTACGCACAGAACCTTATGCGATCCAAGCCCCAGATGCGCCTTTCCGAAGTAGCGGAAGAATCAGGCTTCTCGTCGGAGCAGTCTTTCTTCCGCACATTCAAGTCGATGACGGGGATGACCCCCCAGGAGTGGAAAGAAGCGGCTAAAAAGGCGTAAAACGCCCAACATTTATCGTTTTGTTAGTCTCTTTTATGTGATTTGTAAGGCCCTCGCGCCTGCAGGTCGCATATCTTTGCAGTTGCTGAGAATAACTGAAAACTCAATACTATGAAAAAACTCTTCTTTCTTGTAACCCTCGCCGCGGCACTGCTTTGCAGCTGCAACAAGGACAATGGCGAAAAGAACTTCATCACCTATGGCAACGACACTGCCGACATCAACGTAGGCCCCTGCGGCTACATCGCAGAGGACCATCAGGTTGGCGGTCCCGGA
>JAEEGH010014482.1_pt1 | contig 17305 bp, 19 predicted proteins | sample 9134181 | NCBI WGS metagenome assembly JAEEGH01 (sample SAMN16246544, study PRJNA631951) | gut metagenome | biome: gut microbiome; feature: rumen; material: DP-attached | host: Bos | place: Iran: Karaj | collected 2018-10
ACCCCGGTCGAGTCCGACTGGAGCGCACCCGTCGTGGAGCCGGGGGTCGGGACTGCGTACTGGTCGTCCGCGTCCTGTATCGTCACCTTCGCGGGAACGATCCCGAGCACCATCGCCCGCCCGATCTGGTCCTTCGAGAGCGGCTCGAGGAGGATCGCGTAGGGCTTGCCCTCGCGCTCCTCCGTCATCTTCTGCCCGATGAACACGGGCGGGCACGACACGAACTCGTCCTCGTTGAGGTTGGGAGGCACGGCGATGTCGCAAAGGACGAGCGCGGAGAACCTGTCGTGCAGCTCGCTCTCGGCGTTCCTGACGAGGACAATCCCCGTCTGGATTCCCGACCTGAGTCCCTTGCCTCGCTGGTTCTGCCGGGCCTCCTTGACGTAGTTCGCCGCGTCGATAAATGAGTTCCATGTAGAGGCCTTTATCGTCACGCTCTCGCCGGACCGTACCTTCTCCATCGTGTGCTTCCTTTGCGGTGTGCTGTCAAACTTTGACGGCGGACCGTCACATTCCGAGTCCGAGGTTCCCGAAGTCGCCCTCCGGGTACACCTGCTCGACGTAGGCGGCGACCGGCTCCTTGATGACGTTCTTCTTGTTGTCCGCCACCTTGTCGGCGTAGCGAACCCAGAGGTAGTCCCAGCCTTTCTTGTTCGAGACCTTCAGTTTCCCGACCGACAGGCTCGACTGGTTGGGCGACACGGCAAAGCGGAACGTGATCTCCCACGGCGCTGACGCCTTCTTCGACCTCTTCTGCCCGGATGCGCCGAGAAAGAGAACCTCCCCCGCCGCGAAGCCCCGGAACGACGAGCGGTTCACCGTCCCCGTGAGGGCGGCGACGCTTTTCTTGTACGAGGTCGTGACCCGCGAGCCCGCCATCGTGTGCGTCTCGGTGAAGTTGAGGACGGGCATAGTCACGTCCACGCCGTTGACGTTCCCCTCGTTGTCCACCTCGATTGCGCCGTTGAAGTCCGGCGCGTCGTTCGGAACCTTCGAGACGGTCTTGAGCGACTGGTTGCGATGCATCGTGCCGCCGCCGGTGTCGAACGCGAACGACGACGTCTCGTCAGCCGTGTCGGGCGTGTCCGGGGTCTCGCCGTCCTCCGCCTCGTACACGGCCTTGACCTTCCACGTATCGTCGTTTATGCGCTCCGTGACCTCAAGGCTGTCGAGAACCATCCCCGACACCGTGTGCGACGCGGCCTTCGACCGCGCCGCCGCGAGCGCATCGTCCTCGTTGTCCGCGCCGAACACGAGGTACGGGATCTCGATCTCCGTCACCTCGCCCTTGGCGTTGACCGTCTGGTCGCGCTCCGAATACGCCTCTTCGACTCTTGTTGCAGCCATGTTTCAACCTCACTGGAATGTCATCGAACCGCCGCCGTCCATGCCCTTGAGAAGCTCGGCGGCCTTCTTGGTGTGCTTCTCGATCTCCTGCGTCGCCGTGAGCATCCGCTGCTCCATCTGGTTGCCGCGCAGGGCGGAGGCTGCGCGTGCGTAGAACGCGCCCTGCGGCTTCGTCGCGCCTGCACGCTTCTGCGTCTCGTCCTGTGCCGAGCGGAGCTTCGCCGCGTACTTGTCCACGAGCCGCTCCGCGAGCGAGTACGCGTCCTGCGCCTTGCGGATGCGGTCTTTCTCCTCGTCCGAGACGTCGCCGTCTGCCGTCGCCTCCGCCATTGCCTTGTCGAACTCCGCCTTGGCCTGCGCCGCCGCGACCTTCGACTGGCCTATGAGGTCGGCGAGCAGCTTCATGCCCGCCGCCGCGTCGTCCTTCAGGGTCGCCTCGACCTTGCGGTCGGTCTCGCCCTCGGCGCGGCTTCTCGCTATGTCCTCCGCCGTCTCGTCGAATCCCTCCTGAAGCTCCTTGACCTCCTTGTCGAACTTCCGCTTTGCCTTCGCCTCGGCGATTGCGATGCGCTTCTCCGCAACCGCGTCCGCCTCCGCGAGCCGTCCCTCGAGGTCTGCGATCTTCTCCGCGTCCTTCTGCTTCTTCGACTTCTCGTAGGAAAGTATTGTCTCGAGGAGCCGCTTGTATTCGTCGCGCAGCTCCTGTATGTCGCTGATCTCGTTCTCGAGCTCCGTGCGCTGTTCGCGGGAGAGCTTCTTCTCGATCTCCGCGACTTTCTTCGCCGCCTCCTCCGCCTCCGAGCGCGACGAGCCTTTCTCCTCGCGCCCCTGTGCGACCTTTTCCTCGAGCTTCTCCTTTTCGGTCTTGCCGCCGGTCAAAGCGTCCTTGTCGCCGCCCTTGATCGCGTTCAGCCTCTCGCGGGCCTCGGCGATCTTCTTCATCGTCTCCGAGATCTTCTCGCCGTTCTTCTCAATCTCCTCGGAGGACTTGTTCATCCTGAAGGTGATCGTATTCCACGTGTTCACCCAGAACCCGCATAGGGACTTGTTCTCCTCGTCGAGCTCGCTGATGTTCTTGCTCATCTCCGCGATCTCGGCCTCGATCTGGTGGATCGCCTGCGCCTTCATCGCCTCGTTGAAGCGATCCTGCGCGTCTGCGGCAAGGCTGATCGAGTTGGCAGTCCTGTCGATGGCGATTCCGAGGTTCCCGTACCGGCCCTGGAGCTGGTTCGTGAGCTTCTCGGCCTCCTCCATTTCGGCGTTCGAGAGCTTCTCCTTCTCCGCGAGCTGCTGGAGCCGCTCCATGCGGAGCTGGTCCGTGGCGCGGAGCTGGTCGCCCTTGTCGCGGAGCTTAGTCATCTCGTCGGAGAGCTGCGCCGTGTGCTTCGTGGCGGACGCCATGTACGCGCACAGGCCGACGAGCGCACCCACTATAGCGATCAGTATCCACGTTATGGGGATCGCGCAGAAAGCCGTGGCGGCTGCAGAGGCCATGAGGTAGCCCGCCGCCACGACCTTTGTGGTCGCGGCGAGGGCGAGGTTCGCAGTTGCCGCCACGCCCGCCGTCAGGGCGGCCTTCGCGTGGGATGCGGTAAGCACCCCGCTGACCGCAGCGAACGCCGTGTGGGCCGCCGTGGCGGCCTTTGTGGCGATTCCGGCGAGGGTTTCTGCCGCTGCGTGGGCCTTTGCGCTCACCGTGGCGGCGATAGTGGCCATGTTCAGCCCCTTGAGGGCCGCAGCCATCGCGGAGAACTTCGCCGCTATCGCGGATTTTGCGACAGCGGCCGTCTCTGCGTTCGACATGAGCACGAGGCCTGCCGCGATCTGCTTCGCACGGCTGTCAATCGGCAGGTTCAGGGCGGCAAGAAGCTTGGATGTCCCCACCATCGCCGGGATGGCGGCGTTCCTGTAGTTCGAGAACGCCTGCGCGATGAGGGAAAACGAGTTCGAGACGAGTATTCCCTTCGAGCACAGCGCTGCGAACGCCCCGGAGATCCCGGAGATGGCCGTAGATACGACACCGACGCCCGCCGAAAGCACACGGCTCGCAGTTCCTACGACGAACATCGCCGCGCCGAACGCGCCGATGCTGGCGACCGTGGCGGCGATGGACGTGACCAGACCACGGTTCGCCTCCACCCACTTCGTGAACGTGTTTATCGCTGCGGTTATCCGGGCGACCATCGGCTGGAGCGTCGAGGACAGAGCCTCGCCGACGGCGTTCATCGTCCCCTCGACCGCGCTCCGGAAAAGGCGGAACGAGCCGCCGATGCCCCGGTCCATAGCCCGAGCCGTCTCGTCAGCCTGGCCTGACACGTCGCGGAGCCTGGCGAGGAACTTGTCCAGCTCCTCGATGTTCCCCGCGAGCGAGAGGCCGGACATCATGCCGCGCACGTCGAACACGTCCTTCATGAACGAGAGCCGCTCGGCGGTCGGCATCTTCGCAGTCGCCTCGGCGACGTCACGCATGATGACCGCCATCTTCTTGAGGTTGCCGTTCGCGTCCACCGCCTCGACGCCCACGTCCCGGAGGACGTTCTGCACCTTCACGTCGGCGAACTGCACGTACGCCTTGCGGAGCGCGGTGCCCGCAAGCGACCCCTTGATGCCCATGTTCGCCATGATTCCGAGCGAGGCGCAGAGCTCGGAGATGTTCTCTCCGGCGGCTGCGGCCTGCGGCCCCGCCATCTTGAGCCCCTCGAAGAGGTCGGTGAGAGTCTGCGCCGAGCCGTTGGCGGTCGCCGTGAGGATGTCCGCGACATGCGACATCTTCCCCGCCTCCATCCCGAAGATGCGCAGCGAGTTCGCGGCGATGTCGGCCGACTCCGAAAGGTCGGTCCCGGTGGCGCGGGAGAGATTGAGGACGTGTTCGATTGCGGCCGTGATTTCGGAGGGGTCGAAGCCCATCCGTCCAAGGCCGGTCATCGCGTCCGCCACCTCCTGCGCGGTGAACGACGTCTCGCGCCCGAGCCTCTGCGCCGTCTTGACGAGCGCGTCGAACTCCTCGCCAGTCGAGGATGTGACCGCCTGGACGAGGCGCATCCTGTCGTCGAAGCCAGCAAACGACTTCTCGGCAAGTGCGAACGGAAGCGACAACGCTCCACCGAGCGCCATCATGTCGCGCCCGAGGCCCTGGCAGGCCCTGCCAAAGTCCTTGAGACGAGACTGCGCGGCGTCGAGGCTCTTCTTGAGCTTCGACGTCTCCGCCGTGACCTCCACGTAGGCGCGTCCGGCGCGTATGTTCGCTGTCGCAGACATTCCGCTACTTCCTATCCCTGACGAACGCGGCCTTAAGGGCCGCGAGCATTTCCTTTCCCTTGAGGACGGGCTTCGGCGGCCTCTGCGCGAACGGATTGAAGTCCGCCGGGCTGGCCGCCTTGCCTTTCTTAGGGTCGCGCACGAGGTTCGCCGCGAGCGCCATCAGCGACGCCGTCTGGCTCCACTCGAACTTGCCCCGGCCCTCCACCATCCACACGAGCTCGCGCAGGGTGAACGGTCCGGGGTCTATGCCAAGGATTCCGGCGAACTCGCAGACGAGCGCATCGACTCCTCGACGCGCCGCGTCAGCTCCGGGTCCTCGAGCGCCTTTGCGAGCGCGTCCTTCGTCTCCGCCGTGTACTTCCTTGCGAGGTCGACCGCCTTCTTCAGGAACAGCCTCCTCGCTCCGGGGAAAAAATCGACAAGCTCGTCGAGGAATGCCGCAGTGGCCGTCTCGATTGAGTCGCCCGCAAGCGACCTGCCGAACTGCTCGTCGGTCACTCCCGCCGCCTTCGCCTCCTCCTCGACGCACACCCAGAGGATGTCGACGAGGAGACACGGGTCGTTGGCGATGCGGTCGACGAGGTCGACCTTCACCTTGCCGCCCGCGTCGAGGGCGATGACGTTCACGAGATCGACACCGAGGCGGGCGCGGATGCGCTTCATCTGGTGGACGTTGAGCTCGACGGTCCACGTCCGCCCGCCGTTGTCCTTGAATGTTCTCATGGCCCCGCGCCTCCGTTAGTGTCCGCCGCCGACCCAGGCGGGCGCTCGGGATACGAGGGTGGGCTTGCAGGTGACCGACACCTTGAGCGCCTCCTCCAGAGGTTCCGAACGCGAGAACGAGGTAACGACGAAGTCGGCGTCGAGACCGTTCCCGTCTCCGTCCGAGACGAAGAGCGACAAGGCCGAGTTGCCGAAGTAGGCCTGCTGGATCGCGGTGAACCCGCTGTCCGCCGTGTCCCAGATCATCTCGAACTCGACGGACGCCTCCTTCAGCGTCGCGGCGGTGATGCGCCAGCCCTCGGCGGCGCGGGTTGTGATGTCCGCCTCGCCCGTCTCCAGGTTCAGCGTGACGTCCGTGACGTTCGACATCTCGGTGGTGGCCCTCGATCCGGCCGCCCCGTGGAAGATCTTAGCGTCAAGGCCAAGCTTGTATGCCATAGTCTTTCGTGTCCTTTCATTTGACCGCGTCCTGCCACATCCGGGCGAGACGCGGGGTTGATTCCTTGAGTGAAGGCCCCATTAGGGGCCGCTTCGGGTAGCGTTCGCGCTTGTACGCGCCGCCGAATTCGTGCGCCGCCATCGAAGTGCCGACGAATCGCTCCGACGGCCCGATGAGGACGCTCGCCTGGCGTCTCTCGACGCCGAAGAGTATGCCGCGCTTGAGGGCTCCCGTGCGGCTGTGCGGCGGCGTTCCGGCGAGGGATGGCCTGTCGCCCGGCTTAACCTTGCGCCGCGCAACGGTGCGCACGTACGCGCCCATCCTGCGGAGGATGTCCACGGACGCCTTGGCGATCCGGGCCGTCAGCCCGTCCGCGTCGAACTCGACATCACTCCTCATTTCGGTGCACCGAGAGGAATGTTAGTTCGACAACGCCGGTGAACTGCCTGCGCTCGCGCAGGTGTTCAGGGGAATAGAGCGGCGTGTATTCCGCCTTCATGCAGCGGATGCCCGCAACCCACCTGTGCAGGAATCGCCGCCCAAGGGAAGCCACCTCCCGGACCAGTCCGGGAATGTCGTCCTCGGTGCATTTCCTGAGAAGGCCGACCTGCACCTTGAGGCGGTCCTCGAGGTAGTCGCGGGCGTTGGGCTTCGTCTCGATCCCCGACGGAACCACGACGATGCGCTTCTCCTTGATGCCCTTGAGGTCGAACTCCGGGGCGAACATGACCTCCGCCCCGTCGCCGATCTCGGCGGCGACTCCCTCCGCAAGCTCGATGATGTCAGCCATGTGCGTATCTCACAAGCTCGAAGATGAGTGTCCCGACCGCCGACAGCAGCGAGATGATCGCCGCGCCCATCGCGGCATGCAGGGTCTTCTGGAGGCCTGTCGCCGTGGCGCAGGGCGGCGTGTGGTGGGCCTTGTCGGCGAAGTGCATCTTCACCATGCCTTTCAGCTCGGCTATGTCCATCCGCGCCCTCGTCAGCCCCTCCCACAGCTCCGGGAAGCCAGGTGGCATCCCGGCGTTGTGCGCCTTTTCCGTTTCCGCGCTCATGCTTCGTCTCCCGTGTACTTCGTGTGCACCCTTATCGCCTTGCGGTACGGGTCGCTCCATCTCCAGACCGGCTCGTTGTACGGTGCGAGGACTTCGTAGACCCCGCCGTCAAACACGATCTCGTCGCCCGCATGTGGTTCGAGGTCGAGTTGTCCTGCTGGGATGATGAAGTCCCGCGTCTCCGTACGCACCCACGCGCCGTATTCGTTCATGGAGCGGAACACAGTCCGCCCCAAGACGGCCTTGACGCTCCTCGCCTCCGCGCCGCGACGGTAGGTCGCGTCGGAGACGAGGAAGTCAAGCTGCGCGGAACGCAGCGCGTCGATGCCGGTCCTGATCATTAGCCAAGGCCCTGGCAGAGACGTACGAGAACGGACTTGTCCGTCGCCCCCGTGAGGGCGATGGCGTGGCCGATCTTGACGGAGCCGGAAGCGCCTGCAGCCACGGCCTCGCCGTTGGTCGGGTTCCACCCGACCTCCATGCCCGCCGCGAAAGCGATGCCTTCCGCCTTGGCGAACTCGTACACGCCCACGAGCGCGAGAGCGCCGAGCTCACCTGCCTTGATGTCGAGTTTCGCCACTCCGACGAGCTTGCCGGAGAGGACCACGACGTCTCCCGCCGCGACATCCTCCATAGGCGTGTAGTCGATTGCGTCACCGCGCTGAACATAACGTGCCTTCATTTCGATGAACCTTTCTGTGTGTCTGTTGGGTTGAAGAGGTGGCGGGCGGACGGGGAAGGAAAAACAAGCAAAAAGAACCCCGTCCGCGCCGCCGTTAGATTACGCCGCCGAGCCGGTCGCCTTGACCATGCCCCTGTGATCCTGCTCCCTGATCCCGATGTCGAAGAACACCCGGAACCAGATGCCGAGGACGTTGAAGTCCAGGTCGCCGCGCTCCACCGTGGGTGTGCGCTTGCCCTTGAGGTAGCCGATCTCGAAGGTGTCCACGACGCCAGGCTTGCCGAAGAGGTACCAGGACGCCTCCGACGATCCGGCGTACTTCGAGTTCGAGAGGTACGGGCTGGAGACGATGCGGAGGTTCTCGTCGGCGAGGACGTTGATCGCGGGGCGGACGACGTTGTCGGGGCCACCGCTCATGATGAGGGTCGTGCCCTGCGTCAGCTCCTGCGCGAGGAACTTGAGCGAGGTCGGAACGAGCAGGATGCTCGGCTCGACGTTGATGGGCTGGCCGTCGGAGTCCACCTGGTCGGTGAAAGTCTGGATCGCCTTCTTGAGCGAGTCGGCGGAGAGCGCCGAGTTCGCGCCGGAGAGGAGGTTCTTGTGGTCGCGCCCGAAGAGCGGCTTGCCGTCCACGCACGTCGGGTTCGCCATCAGTCTCTTGAAGAAGAGCTGGTCCACGAGGCGGGCGGCGCGGTTGCCCATCGCCGTCGGCACCTTGAGGAACGCGCCGAGGTCGTCGTTGATGATCATCTTGCGCGTGAGGCAGAACTTCTTGGCGTAGGTCTCGAGCTGGTTCTTCGCGGACTCCTCGGAGAGCGCGCCGTCCTTGATCTCGCCGTCAGCGCCGACGGGCTTGAGGTCGCCGATGTCGGTGAGGCGGAAGCGCTGGTTCTCCTTGAAGTCGGTGAGGTCGCCGGTGGTGCAGAGCTTCGTGGCGATGATGGGCTGCGCCTCGTAGGCCTGCATGAGCTTCTTGTTGGCGACGTTCGAGAGGATGCCGGGGAGCGACACCGTGGAGAACGCGGCCTTGATGGCGGCGTTGTCGAAGGTGCGGGGCGGCTCCATGCCCTCGAGCCTCATGCACTCGGCGAGGATGCCTGCGAGCGGCATGTCCGCGTCTTTCTGCGCGGCCTCGACCGTTTCCTCGCCCATTGCCTTGGCGAGCGTGTCGCCGTCGATCCCCGCGCGGAGCGAAAGCGCGGCCTCGAGCCTTTTCGCGGTCATGGAGTTCTCCTTCTTGATCGTGATGTTCACGTCGGCCGTGGGCTGCTTGGCGCGGAAGGCGGCAAGCACGGCCTCGTTGACCTGTTCCTTGTTCCAGCCCTCGGAGATGGCCTTCGCCTCGATCTCCGGGAACTCGCCGTTGCAGACGGCCTTGATCATGCCGACGCGGTCGCGCTCGGCCTTGACTGCGGCCTGGGCGATGGCCTCGACGTCGACCGCAGGGGTCTGCGCGGGCTGCGGGGCTTCCGGCTTCAGCGGCTCGGCGGCCTCGACGTTCTTGGGGGCCTCCGCCGGTGCGGCGGGGGCGGGAGTTGCGGCGGGCTGCGCCGCCTCGACTTTCTTTTCAGGTTCCATTATGGAGTTGCCTTTCAGTTGGAGTGATGCCGTGACCTTCATGTGAGTTGCCTTGTCGGCTCCCACCGCGACCACGGACACCTCGCGGAGGGTAGATTTCGTGACATGGTAGAACGGCGCTTCGTGCTCGACGCCGTTGATCGTGCGCTTGCCTTCCTGGACAAGCTCGGCGGCCTCGACCTCGGCACCTATCGAAAGCTGCCAGTCGGCCCCGGCCTTGCCCTGACCGACGATTGCGTCCGCGAGGTCGCCCTCGCCGACGATCTCGCCGGAGATCTCGAGATGGCCGTCCTCGACCTTCGCCGAGACGACTCCCACGCGCCCGAGCGTGTGGTTCTCGTGGTTTGCGAGAAGCGGCACAGTCTCCGGCACGGACATGCCCGCCATGTCCACCACGACGGGGCGCGACCATCCGAAGAGGCGCATCTTGCCGCCGGAGTAGGCTACGCCCTTGACGGACGGCTTCCGGCCTCCTGCGGCGGCGGTTATTTCGAGGTATTCAGTCTTCATCGTCTTCCTTTCCCTGTTCGGAGGGCGCGGCCACCTCGACCGTCAGCCCGAGTTCGTCCATAAGCTCCTTCTCCTTCGCGCACTGGCGGAGTTCGGATTCCCAGTCCTTGCCCTGTTTCGCGTATTCGCTGGCAAGCGTCGTGGTGTGGTTCTTGAGGCGCTTCTCCTGCGCCGTCGCCTCCTTCGAGGGATCGACGTGTTCGTGCCCGTCCCAGAACCACGTATGGCGGCAGTCGCACATGTCGAGCGCCATCCTGTTCGCCAGCGCCCACTCGCGGAGCCACCGCTCGAGGATTCTGTCGAGGACGGCCTCCTCCATGAACGCGCGGTCGACCTTGAGCGACTTGTAGTAGGTCTGGTGGTCGAGCCGCCCGCTGGCGTAGTTGTAGCCGGAGGAGTTGCCCGCCGCGATGTTGTACGGGATGTTCAGGCAGCGCGATATCTCGTTGAGGATCTCGTGCTTGAACTCGCCGTATGTCGTGACCGGCTGCTTCGGGTCGACCTGCGACATCTTCCAGCCGCCCGGCATCGTGAGGAGCATGTTCCGCTCGAGCTGGATCGTGTCCATCGCCTCCACCGCGTCAGCCTCGCCGTTCGGCGGGGAGTCGGTGTAGAGGACGCCCGCAAAGTCAGCCGCAGCCTCCGCCGCGCTCACGACTGCCAGGGTGAACCGGCGCAGGTGTGCGAACAGCGGCAGCGCGGACGTTATCTCCGGGATGCCGCGATGCTGCTCCGGGCGGTCCTGCCGGAACACGTGGATCATGTTCTCCGCGCCGACGGTCTTGAAGTCGAGGTTGAACGACGCCGTCCCGCCGGGATGGTTCTTCAGCACCTTGTACGACTTAGGGTTGCCAAAACGGTCGAACGTGATGCCGTCCACCGACGCCTCATCGGCATTCAGTTCGTCATCCGTAACCCGGTCGGCTTCGATCAGCTGTATGTCCAGCGTCACGTTCGATCCCAAATTCGGGTTCTGCGCCATGATGGCGAAGGACTCGCCGTCCTGGCACCGCGCCATCCGCATCGTGCGGAGCTTGGCGGGAAGATGGACGAGCCTCGCCCATACGGCGAAGTCGTGCTCGACCCTGCGGTTCGTGTCCTCCGAGTCCAGCAGCATCTGGAGGCGCGGCCCGGTGCCGACCGAGTCGTTCGCAAGCGTCGAGACGATCCCGCGAGCATACGAGTTGTTCTGGACCTCGTAGCGGGCGCGTGTGCGAAGTATCTTGCGCACGGCGGGATCGGCCTCCGCGTCCGCCGACAGGAATTCGGCGGCCGCCCAGTGGCGGGCGTTGTCCTTCGTGGTCTGGGCCGCGTCGAAGCGGGCCTTGATCCACATCGGCAGGGAGAACCGCGCCTTGGCGGCCTTGGGCTTCTTTCCGAAAAGCCTCATATGACCGCGCCTCCCGCCGCCATCTTGGTGATGCGGAGCGGGCATCTGTGTCCGCTCGTCGCCTGCTTCGAGGCGAAGAAGTTTGCGACCTTGATGAGGTCGCCGACCGACTGGTTCTCCACCCGCTGGCCGTCAACTTCGACGACCTTCGGCTGGGCGAGCATCTTCTCCGTCAGCTCCTCAAGCTTCTTGTCGTCCATCGCAGGCCTCCTTGTCCGCCTCGTCGATCCTCTCCCCGATCCACGCCATGACGTTGACGTTCATGGTGTTTCCCAGCGCACGGTAGCGCGACCACCTCGGGCAGTTTTCTGCGCTGCGCCCGTGCCAGGCCACGGCGGTATAACCGTCAGGGAACCCCATCGCCCGCTCGCACTCGACCGGCGTCAGCATCCTGGACACGCCGCCGACGCACACACCCGACGGCCTGCGCCGCGTGATCGTGTACGCCGCCGAAAGCGGATCGTCGTAGCACTTTCCGGGAAGGTGCCTCACCCGTCCATCGAGGTTCGTCAGGTCGAGCGGGATGCACGCTCCAGCGTCGCCCGGAGCGCTTCCGGCAGCGGGTCCCCCCGCATGTCTGCCCGGCGGAGTATCCCCGCCGCACATTTCTCCGTCAAAGAGAACTCCGGCGACACGGGTCCAGTCTCCAAGATATCCCGCAAGGACGACACGTCTCCTTCGCTGCGGGACCGCCCTTGGAAATTGTTGAACTCGGGTATATTGAGCGTCAAGCACTCGCCAGCCCACGCTGTAGCATCCGGGGGCTCCGGTGACGAGTCCGGCCCTGCGCCATCCGCCGCTCGGGACGCGGACCTCCCATCCGGCGAGAGTCGATAGGAAGGAGGCAAAATCAGCTCCTTCCCCGCTCGATAGTACGCCGGGCACATTTTCCCAGACCACCCAGCGGGCGCGTGTGCGAAAAGCCAGTCTTGCAAACTCAAGCGCGAGGCCGCCTCTGTCATCCTCGAGTCCTTTCCTCAACCCCGCGATGCTGAACGCCTGGCACGGCGTTCCGCCGACGAGCAGGTCGATGTCCCCCTCGTAGTCCTCGGGCCTGATCTTGGTGAAGTCGCCGAGGTTCGGTACGTCCGGGAACCTCTCGGCGAGGACGGCGGAGGGGAATCTCTTTATCTCCGACACGAAGGCGCAATGCCATCCGAGCGGCCTCCATGCGATGGAGGCAGCCTCGATGCCGCTGCATACGCTTCCGTATCTCATTTCGTGTCCTTCGCTTCCTGGTTCAAGTCCGTGCGGCCTTTCGGCCGCTTGAGGGGCCGGACAAACCCTGCGGCGGTCAAGAAACAGCAAGAACCCCGCCGCCGCCTCGGAGACACCCGCCTCCTTGGCGCACGAGGATGTTTATTGCCGCGCCTCGCGTTTTTTCCGTTGGAATTCTCCGCGCAGGCGGCAATGAATCATCCGACGATGTTTATTGCCGCCCCCGAAAATAATTCAGTTTCTTGGTTAACTTTCTTGATTTGGACCGTACAATATTATTGATGGAAAAATTTATAAATTGAGAGGAGGTGGTTAAAGTGCTATTCACGTTTTAGGCGATTGTCATTGCCATTGTGATTATCATCGTGTTCTTGTGACACCATAGGCATCTTCCCAATTTCAGGGAAGATGCCCATGTTCACCTTGCGTGCGCCTTGCGCAGCTCGGAGAGCTTCACCTTCGGACGCTCCTTCTTTTTGACGCGCTGGTCGGTGCCTTCGAGTACGCATCCGCACATCGAGGCGGCGACGGCGTTGCCGACCATGCCGTCGAACCAGTGGTTGTCGTGCGCCTCCGGGCGCATCTTCCACTCCTCGACCTTGCGCCCGCGTCCTTCGGTCTTGACGCGGTACTCGGCGGTGAGATGCTCGGCGAAGAGGACGTGCGTCTCCTGGCTTCTCCCCCAGAGCGTGACCGCGCCACGGTCGCCTGGGGCGGTCAGGAGGCGGCTCGCCACAAAGCTCTTCCAGTAGTTCGTGTCGAACACGACGTGCCTGACCGCCCGCTTGCCTCGTATGTTCGGCATCCGCCAGTTGTGCCCGACGCGGTCGCCCGCCGCCTTCTTGTATTCGCTCATGGGCTTGGAGGACGCGCCGATGTACTTGCCGTGGCTCGGGAGAATCACGTTGGCGAAGCGGGACTCGCGGCAGAACTGGTACACGACCTCAGTCGACTGGCCCCAGTTCGCGTCGACGAGACACCTTTCGATGCGCATGGAAGCGCCGTCGTCACGCGTGAACTCCATCGAGAGGTACTTCTCGGTCAGCTCCTTGAGGCCCGCGTAGATGCAACCCTCAAGCCCTGTCCTCGGGTGCTTCGACTGGAGGGTCGGGTTCGCGTCGGCGAGCGAGAAATACCGCCGTCTCTGGTCGGGCCACGCGCCGTAGTCCACGACTACGCCGGTGAACTCGTCGCTCCACGCGCACACGACGTAGAAGAGCAGAGTCTTCTGGACGTCGATGAACATCGTGAGGTGGTTCGCCCAGATCGGCACCGCCCTCTGCGAGAAGCCGTTTAGCCGGTCGAGGATGCCGTCCACGGTGAGCTGCTCCTCCGTCCCCAGGTCCTCCGGCAGCGGGTCGTTCTGGTATTCGGCCCAGAAAGCCGCCTCGTCGGTGAGCTTGAGGTTCATCGCATGCTGTACGGCGGAGATCTCGTCGTAGTTGAACCGGGCGGGCCACGACACCACCGCACCCGCGTCCATCTCCGCCTGATGCTCCCGGTAGAACTCGGTCGCCTTGGAGAACGTGCCTTTCTCGCGGAGCTCGTCGGCGCGAAGGTCGGCGTAGCGGTTCCACAGCTCCTCGTTCCCAGGCATCTGGTAGAGCATCTTGCACCGCTCGCCGTTCCACTCGGGGTGCTTCGACTTGTCGAGTATCTGCTCGGCCATGTCTCCTGGGCGGATCACCGTGCAGGGCATGATGCCGGAAATCTTCCTGCCCGGCCCGGCAAGGCCGAGTATGTCCCCGGCGAGGACGCGGACGCGCTTGCGCGTCTGCTCGAGCGACCCGGCCGACTCGCTCGTCTGCGGATCGTCGATCACGACGAACTCCGGGCGGATCGTCCTGCCGTCCGGCTTCTTGTACTTCATGCCGCGTATGCGTCCCGTTATGCCCGCCACGCGGACGAGGACCCCGGACGAGGCCGCTCCGCGAATCGTCGGAAGGACGATCTCGTTCGCAGTCCAGGTGATCCGCGTCCGCTCGCCCTTGTGGAGCTGTCCCGCGCAGCGGTTTGCGATTCCCTCGAGGCAGGCTATCGGGTAGCACACCTCCGGGAAGTCGGCGGCGAGATGCTCGTTCACCTCGAGCTCGGTCTTGATCGAGTCGAGGATCTCGAGCGCGGCGGACTCGGACGCTCCCACCACGACCACGAACTCGCGGTGTCCGTACAGCATCGCCCAGATGGCTGCGGACTCGGTGAGCGACGACTTGCCCGACCCGCGTGACATGGCGAGGGCGAAGAGACCGCCCTTGAGGACGGCCTGCTGTATCTTGGCAATCGCCCGCAGATGGTCTTCCGACCACTCAAGGACGTACACCTCCGGGAAGTAGGTCTCGCAGAATAGCCTGAAGTCGAATCGGCACGATTCCTTCCGGGCCTCGTTCTCGACGGCTGGCAGCTCGCCGATGTCGCGTCCTTCGAGCGAACGCTCCGCCGAGCGGCGGGCGGCGTCCGCCCGCGCCGCTTCGTAGCCCTGCGCCTCCTCCGGCGGCGTGTTGTGCCGGTCGACGAGCCACGCGAGGTAGCTGTAGAAGTTCAGGCAGCGGCTGTCCTCGCGGCTCGATATGCGGTAGCCGCCCTGCTCGAAGTGGCGGTATATCTGCGTCGAGCTAAGGACGGTCCCGTAGTCCGTCGAGTTCATGAGCCTGACCATTTCGGTCGGCTTCAGCTTCGACAGACTAATCGCCATGACCGTTCTCCCTCATCAGAATCCAGGCGGCGTACTTGAGCATGTCAATCGTCCCGTCGGCATTTGACGGTGCGCCCGAGGCGAGGTCGGCGGCGACCGTCTCCTCCGTGATCGTGCGGGACCCGGCCGCCTTGAGCGCGGTCACGAGCTCCGCGACCTTCAAGGCCCTCGCGTCGGCCCTTGTGCTGTTTTCCGGCATTCCACACTCCTGAAAAAAAGATTCTTTATGCGGTTGATATCCTCCGCAGCTTACGGCATCATGTCCGGCGTCGAATCACGACAAGAAAGGACATACGCGATGAGCAAGAAGAAGACAACGGCCACGACGGCCACGAAGAGGAACACCCGCGCTGCGGCAAAGCCCGCCGCGATCAAGGCGACGGAGGCGAAGGCCAAGCCAGCGGCCCCGAAGGCGGAGGGGAAGAGCAAGCTCTCCCTCCTCTCGGCGGCTGCGGCCGTCCTCGCCGAGAGCGACGAGCCGCTCAACTGCAAGCGCATGATCGAGCTTGCGAAGGAGCGCGGCCTGTGGACTCCCGGCGCGGGCAAGACGCCAGAGCAGACCCTGTACTCCGCCATCATGCGCGAGATCAAGGACAAGGGTGACGCGGCGCGTTTCAGGAAGTCTCCTCTCCGGGGCCACTACCTCGCGCCGGTCTCCGCCAGCTGACGATGCCCCACACGGCGAACGCGAGGTGGACGAGATCGAGCACCATCCTCGCCCAGAGGTGCTGGTACACGTCCACCCCGATCCAGGCCGCGTTCACGACCGTCCACACGTAGAAGCAGGATATCCGCTTCTTCACGTTCAGCGCGGTCCCGACGAGGGACATCGCGGTGATCGACCAAAGGAAGGTCTGGAACGCGGCCTCATTCATTTCCGAAAAGCCCCTCCATGCAGGCCTGCGCGTAGCCGGGCTCGCGCAGCCCGAGCAGGTCGACGACGTGCGACGGCGGCTCGCTCTCGACGTGCGTTTCGAGGAGCTTGTCCGCCTTGTCGAAGAACGAGACGCGGATCTCCGGCCGTCCGATGCAGCAGCTGATCGCGCAGCGCACCTCGTCGAGGCGATGCTCGCGCAGATACTCCAGGGCCTTCACGCGGGCGAGTATGTTCAACGTCACGTCCGCCTTGCTCGGGTCCTTGCCCCAGGGCGAGCCGCCGCCGATCTTCGAGTTGCCGCCGTAGAAGTCCGCTACGAGCTTGCGGCCCGTCGTGCCGCAGTCGCCGATGGAGCCGTGCTTCACGTACCGCCCCGTTCCGTTCACGATGACGCGGCAGTCCGATCCGAGAATCGACTGCACGTAGTTGCGGATCGTGCCGGTCGCCGCCTCCTCGCACTCCGGGCGGATCGGGATCGCCACGACGCATTCGACAGGAAGCCCGTCCTCGACCGTGACCTGCGTCTTCACGTCGAGGCCGCCGAACCGCCTCAAGTAGAGCTCCTGCGCGACCATGCGGGCGAGCCAGTAATCCTTCGGCATGTTGCCGCGAGACGGATCGTCGACGGCAAGCCCCCAGAAGATGCCCTGGTCGCCCCAGCCCTCGCGGTTCACGCCCTGGGCGATGTCCTCCGACTGCCGAGATATGTGCGTCACGACCTCAAGGCCGCTGCCGCTGATGACGTTGCCTTCTCCCCATTGCGCGAGGTACTCGTCCGTGTATCCGATCCGCCGGATCGCCTCGCGGCAGAACTCCGCGAGTTCGGAACCGGTGAAGCGGTAGCGCGATGTGATCTCGCCCGACAGCGTGCAGAAGCAGTCCTTAAGCTGCACTTCGAGTGCGACCCTCGCGTACGGATCGCGCTCGAGATGGCGGTCGAGGATGTAGGATGCGACGTAGTCGCAGGTGCGGTCGGGATGCCCGACGGCGCAGTATTCGGATGTCTGTATCATTCAGCGGTTCCTTTCAGCGTTTTCTGGTGTGAAGCGGCCGTGTACAGTGCACACAGCCCAAAACATCTACGACGACATCTACACCGTCTCGCACTTCGAGAGAGGGTAAATGTGCCGGTATATCGGCGAATCTCGGGGAGTTATCGCACATTTCTCCGTTCCGACCGTGTGCTTCCTGCGCACTCTACGCGATGTCACGCGACACTATAGGTGCATCGCCTGCACACGACTGCACGGGAGTGAGCGCCTGCCAGTCGCAGCCCTCGCCGTGTACGTTCTCCGCCCAGCGACGGCGGATCACGTCGCAGTACTTCGGATCGAGCTCGACGCATCTGCACACGCGCCCGGTCTGCTGGCAGGCGACGAGAGTAGAGCCGCTGCCGCCGAACGTGTCGAGCACCACGTCGCCTCGCTTCGTGGAGTTCTTGAGGAGATAGCACAGCATCTCCGTCGGCTTCATGGTCGGATGGACGTCGTTCTTCTTCGGCTTGTTGAACTCCATGACCGTGGTCTGGGAGCG
>JAEEGH010014483.1_pt1 | contig 17304 bp, 10 predicted proteins | sample 9134181 | NCBI WGS metagenome assembly JAEEGH01 (sample SAMN16246544, study PRJNA631951) | gut metagenome | biome: gut microbiome; feature: rumen; material: DP-attached | host: Bos | place: Iran: Karaj | collected 2018-10
GCTCGTGCAGGGCCTCGAAGATGGTGACGTCGTAGCCCATCGAGAGCAGGTCCTTGGCACAGGTGAGGCCCGAGGGGCCGCTGCCGATGATGGCCACCTTGTGGCCGTTGGGAATGCTCTGGCTGTCGAAATGCAGGTCGTGCTCGATGGCATAGTCGCCGACGAAACGCTCCAGCTTGCCGATGGCGATGGGTTCGAACTTCTTGCCCATCACGCAGCTGCCCTCGCATTGCGTCTCCTGCGGGCACACACGGCCGCAGACGGCCGGCAGCGCCGAGTCGCAGCTGATGACGCCAGCAGCGCCCTCGAAGTCGCCTTGGGCGACGCGGGCGATGAAGCCGGGGATATTGACGTTGACGGGGCAATGTGCCACGCACTGCGGGTTCTTGCAGTTGAGGCAGCGCTGCGCCTCCATGATGGCCATGTCGGCCGAATAGCCGAGGCACACCTCGTCGAAGTTGTGGGCGCGGATCTCGGGCTTCTGCTCCGGCACAGGGACACGTTTCTTCTTGTCGAAGGTCTCCTCGCTGATGCCACCGATGTGGCACTCGTGGCCTTCGGCCTTCTCCTCGGCTTGGAGCTGTTTGCGTGTCACCACGTTGTTATACATGGCCTGACGTTTCATGGCCTCGTCGAAGTCGACGTCGCGACCCAGGAATTCGGGACCGTCGATGCAGGTGAACTTGGTCTTGCCGCCGATGCTCACACGGCAGGCGCCGCACATGCCCGTGCCGTCGACCATGATCGAGTTGAGCGACACCGTGCAGCGGATGCCCAGCTCCTCGCAGGTCTTGGTGGCGAACTTCATCATGATCATCGGGCCGATGGCGACGGCCTCGTCATATTGCTTGCCGCTGGCCACCAGCTGGCGCAGCACGTCGGTCACCAAGCCCTTGCGGCCCGTGGAGCCGTCGTCGGAGGTGACGTACAGGTTGCTGACCTCTGCCAACTCCTTCTCGAAGATGAGCAGGTCCTTGGTGCGCGCGCCGATGATGCAGTCGGCCGTGGCGCCGTGGTCGTTGAGCCACTTCACCTGGGGATAGATGGGGGCGATGCCCACGCCGCCGCCGATGAAGACGAACGAACGCTTACGCAGCTCCTCGGCCGTCATCGTGGCAAACTCTGAGGGCTTGCCCAAAGGGCCTACGATGTCGGCGAAGCGGTCGCCTTCCTTGTACTCGGCCATCTTCTTGGTGGACTCGCCGATGGCCTTGAAGACGATGGTCACCGTGCCACGCACGCGATGGTAGTCGCTGATGGTCAACGGGATGCGCTCCGAGTTCTCCTCCATCTTGACGATGAGGAACTGTCCCGGCAGGGCCGAATGGGCGATCCGCGGCGCATAGACGTCCATGAGATAGGTCTCGGCCGCAAAGGTTTCTTTATGTAAGATCTCAAACATAATTTATGGAATAAGAGTTAGTTTTCGCAGAAAAATCCATGCAAATATAGTGATTTTCCTATATATCAAGAAAAAACGCAGGAATTTGCACAAAAAAAGCCCCGATTTCTCGGGGCTCAAAAAAATTAATCAGCTATGTAAAAGGTGTTTGTTCTTAGTTGAGGGCCTTGGCCTCATCGTACATCTTGAGCTGCACGTAGATGGACTTCAGCACGGCCTTCACATCGTCGGAGGGCTGGGCATCGTAGACCTGTTTCAGGTAAGGCAGACCCTTTTCCAGCAGGGCGTTGCCTTGCTCAATCAGTCTGTCGTGCTCCTTCTGTTCCTCGGGAGAGATACCCAACTCATTGGCTTGCTTGATGTAGGGGAAAGCCATCTTGGCATAGAGGCCACCGAGGTTGTTGGCGGCATCCAGGTAGTCGGGCTTCACTCTGAGGGCGTCCTCGTAGAAAGCGACGGCCTTCTCGGGATCGTAGATGCCTTCGTTGTCGGAGTTGCCATAGACGGTACCGAGGGCGAACAGCAGGTTGGCGTTTTCGGGGTCGAGTTCGCGCAGCTTGTTGAGGTCTTCGACGGCTTCGGCACCCTTGCCTTCCTTCAGGTAGGCATTCACCTTCTCAAGGATAAGGTTGGCATCACCGGGGAACTTCTCCAGACCGGCGTTCACCATGGCCATGGCCTGCTCCTCGTTACCCATGGCGTTGTGGCACATGACGAGGTGATGATAGAGGTCGGCGCTCTCCACACCGTTGTCCTTCAGCTCGGTGTAGTAAGCAAGGGCGGTGGGATAGTCCTGGGCCAGCAGGCTCGAAAGACCTGCGTTGTAAAGCAGCTCCTCGTAGGGAACGCCCAACGACTTGGCAATGTCCGAAGCCTTCTTATACAGAGGTGCAGCCTCGCCAAATTGCTTGTTCTTGGTCAGTTCATAAGCCTGTTCGCTGAATCTATCGATTACAATAGCCACGCGCTGGAAGATATCCTGCTTGTTTTCTTCCAGGAACTCTTGGTTCTTCATGCAATTGGTCAACGATTCATAAATGATGTTCAAAGCATCGGGAGCCTTTGCCTTGAGTTCTTCATCGTCGGATTGCAGGATGTTCTGGTAAATGACAGCGCGCTGGAACCAAGCCTTGGCTTGTTTGTAAGGTTTCTGTCCCGTAAAACCTTCGTGGTTGACGCTTTTCTCGATCGACTGCATTGCCCTTTCATAATAGCCATTTCTATTTTGGACAACGGCATTCTGGTAATCTTTGTCTTGGCCTATCATCACGTTAGCGGTGAGCAGGACGGCCAGCAAAATCATTAGTTTTTTCATTTTTCCAAGTATTTAAAGTTTGACATTTCCGTTGGTTATGTGTTCTCTCTACAATTATTGTTCCAAAGTGGTTTCACCTTCTTCTTTCGGCCCTTCGACAGGCTCAGGGACCTCAGTATTTTCTGCGGTCGGCCCTTCGACTCCTTCGACAGGCGTACCCTCAGCAGTCGGCCCTTCGACGGGCTCAGGGACCTCAGTTGCATCGGACTCTTCGGGTTCTTCTTCATGCTCCACCTTGGTGACGGCGGCGATCTCGTCGGTGCCGCGCAGGTCGATGAGCTTCACACCTTGGGTGGCACGACCCATCACACGCAGCTTACTGACCTCCATGCGGATGACGATGCCCGACTTGTTGATGATCATCAGGTCTTCGTCGTCGGTGACGCCCTTAATGGCGATGAGGTCGCCGGTCTTGTCGGTGATGTTCAAGGTCTTCACGCCCTTGGCGCCACGGTTGGTGATGCGGTAGTCCTCGATGTCGGAACGCTTGCCAAAGCCCTTCTCGGACACGACCAAGATGGTCTGTTGCGGGTCGTTGATGCACACCATGCCGATGACTTCATCGTCGGGCGAACCCAAAGTGATGGCTTTCACGCCCGTAGCGGTACGGCCCATCGGGCGGACGGTCTGCTCGTTGAAGCGGACGGCCTTGCCCGAACGGACGGCCATCAGCACCTCGTCGTTGCCGCTGGTGAGGCATGCCTCCAGCAGTTGGTCGTCCTCGCGGATGTTGACAGCGATAATGCCATTTTGGCGCACGTTCTTATAGGCAGCCAAGTTGGTCTTCTTGATGATACCCTTCTTGGTGCAAAGGATGATGTAGTTGTTTTCAAGGTATTCCTCATCGGTCATGCTCTTCACATTGAGGTAGGCCATCACCTTGTTGTCCTTGTCAAGCGGCAACAGGTTCTGGATGGCGCGGCCCTTGCTGTTCTTGCCCTCTTCGGGAATCTCGAAGGCACGCAGCTTGTAGCATTTGCCTTGCTCGGTGAAGAAGAGCAGGTGGTTGTGGTTGGTGGCCGTGAAGATGTGCTCGATGAAGTCGGTATCGCGAGTGGCGGAGCCTTTCGAGCCCTTGCCGCCGCGACTCTGCACGCGGTATTCGGTCAGCGGGGTGCGCTTGATATAACCGAGGTGGGAGATGGTGATGACCACGGCGTCGTCGGCAATGATGTCTTCCATGCGGAACTCACCGGCGGCAGGCACGATTTGGGTGCGGCGGGCATCGCCATATTTTTCTTTGATGACCAGCAGTTCGTCCTTGATGATCTGGAACTGCAATTCCTCATTTTGTAGAATATCGTGGAAATGCTTGATGCGTTCGTGGATTTCCTCCAACTCGTCCATGATCTTCTTGATCTCGAGGCCGGCCAACTGACCGAGGCGGTAGGCCACGATGGCGCTGGCTTGCGGGTCATCGAAACCGAACTTGTCCATGATAGCCTGCTTGGCTTCAGGCGTACCGCCCTTACAGGCACGGATGGTGGCGATGATCTCGTCGACGATGTCAATGGCGCGGGCCAGACCCTCCAAGATATGGGCACGGTCTTCGGCTTTCTTCAGCTCGAAGCGTGTGCGGCGCAGGATGATCTCGTGACGATGGGCCACAAAATGCTCAATCAACTGCTTGAGGTTCAAGGTATAGGGACGACCGTTGACCAGCGCCACATTGTTCACGTTGAACGAACTCTGCAGCGGAGTCATCATGAACAACTTGTTCAAAACGATGTCGGGGTTGGCGTCGCGCTTCAGTTCGTACACCACGCGGATACCTTTTCTGTCTGACTCGTCGCGGATGTCGGCCAGACCTTCCAACTTCTTCTCGTTGACGAGGTCGGCGGTCTTCTTGATCATCTCGGCCTTGTTGACCTGATAAGGTATGGAGGTGGCGATGATGCGCTCATGGCCGTTATGCTCCTCAAAGTGGGTCTCGCCACGGAGGACGATGCGTCCCCTACCCGTCTCAAACGCCTCGCGCACACCTTCGTAACCATAGATGACGCCAGCAGTCGGGAAATCAGGGGCTTTGATGTATTGCATCAGCTCTTGCGTGGTGATTTCACGGTTGTCGATATAGGCAATAATGCCGTCGACGCATTCGCTGAGGTTATGGGGAGCCATGTTAGTGGCCATACCCACGGCGATACCATTGGTACCATTTACTAATAAGGTAGGAATCTGGGTTGGCAGCACGGTAGGCTCTTGCAACGAGTCGTCGAAGTTATTCTGGAAGTCGACGGTGTCCTTGTCAAGGTCGTCGAGCATTTCTTCTGCAATTTTCTGAAGGCGTGCCTCGGTGTAACGCATGGCGGCGGGGCTGTCGCCGTCGACCGAACCGAAGTTGCCTTGGCCGTCAACCAAGGGATAGCGCAGAGACCAAGCCTGGGCCATACGCACCATGGCGTCGTAGACCGACGAGTCGCCATGCGGGTGGTACTTACCTAGCACTTCACCAACGATACGGGCCGATTTCTTATAGCCGCTGCGAGAGGTGACGCCCAGTTCCTTCATGCCATACAACACACGGCGATGGACAGGTTTCAAGCCGTCGCGCACGTCGGGCAGGGCGCGCGAGATGATGACGGACATCGAATAGTCGATGTAAGCCGACTTCATCTGGTTCTCAAGATTGACTTTGATAATTTTTTCTCCTGAAAGTTCTTCAGGCATTTCTTCCTGATTTTCAGGATTATTGATATTGTTATCGTCCATTTTTGGGTTCTATTTTTCGCTTTTACAAATAAGGGTGCAAAGATAGAGATTTTTAGAATAGGTTTGACAAAAAAAGGGCAAAATCTTGCCCTTTCATCCCAGCGGTTTTAATCCGTGGCGGATGCCATAATGACAACAAACCTGTCAAGGCTCTTGTCATAAACCGTCCAACACGATGCGCCCCACCATTCATGGCCGTCATCGAAATGGTTGGTCCAATCCGTCGACCATTCATACACTTCCAATGAGTCCGATCCATTGGGGAACAAGACTTGGTTCAGCTTTTGAAAGTCTTCCGGTTCATAATCACGCTTTTTGATGTACCGATGATTCTTTACATACCCGAAAGAAGCGCCATGCGGCGGTTCCAAGAAGGCGTACCAATAGGGTATCTTATCACCAGTGTTTTGGCATTCCCATTCGCAATCATAAAACGGAGTGCCATTGTAGTCTCGCCTCAATAGTTTCGGAACATAAAGCAGCGTTTCTGCTTCAATCCTAACTGCCTTTGCTTGGCCGACATCGTATTTCAATTCATAATAATCCGCCTCACTTGCTTGGATATTCTGAATGGAGAACTTAAGCGCCCTTCTGTGGGATTCCTCGCCATGATAAGGAGTGTCACATTGCAGCAGGCAATAGTCAATGACGCAATCTTCATATACTTTCAGGAGTTCGTAAAAGGGATCGTTTGCTATTTCGTGCATTTTATTCTTTCTTTGGTTGGTGAACTCTTCGAACTACTATCTTATTGCCTGCAAAAATAAACACTTTTTCAGCATACACATTATTTTTCCATTCTTTTCAAATATAGTGGCGCGGCGCGGTTTTTGTTCGTACCTTTGCACTCTGAACGAATCAGACAAGAGAAAAGTTGGGTATTTATTTAATTTATTGAAAACAAACGAATTATAATTTTATGGATGCAAAATTCTCTCCCCGCGTTCGTGCCATTTTGTCACTTAGCCATCAGGAGGCACAACGCCTAGGGAACGCATACGTCGGGTTGGAGCACTTGTTTTTGGGCATGTTGAAGGAAGGTGGCAGCAGCGCCATCAAGATTTTGGAGAACCTCAACCTGAACATCGAAGTCTTTTCAAAGAAACTGGAAGCATCAGTACGCACCGCCAACAGCAACTCCAGCCAAGTGCTGGCATTGCCTCTGACCAAGCAGGCCGAACGCGTGCTGAAGTTCACCTATATCATCGCAAAGGAGTTCCATTCCGACATTGTCCGCTCTGAGCACCTCATGCTGGCCATCCTGCACGAGAAGAACAACATCATCTCGCAAAACCTAGAGTTTGAAGGCATCAACTACGACAACTTCAAGCAGGAATTGCTGCGCTTCACTGCCGAAAACGCCGACCCGCAGGAATCCCCCGAAGCGCCACAAGGCTACGCCTCCAACATCTTCGACGAGGATGACGAAGAAGAGGAAGACGACTTGATGAACCAGATACGGCCACAACAGGAAAAGCCCAAGAAGACGAGCAATCTCAAGAGCAAGACTCCTGTGCTCGACAACTTTGGCCGCGACCTCACCAAGGCCGCCGAAGAGAACCGCCTCGACCCCATTGTGGGCCGTGAGCGCGAGCTGGAACGCATCGCCCAGATCCTCAGCCGCCGCAAGAAGAACAACCCCATCCTCATCGGTGAGCCTGGCGTAGGCAAGTCGGCCATCGCCGAAGGCCTGGCCATCCGCATCGTGCAGCATCGTGTGCCGCGCACCTTATTTAATAAGCGCGTCGTCATGCTCGACATCGGTTCCATCGTAGCCGGCACAAAATACAGGGGCCAATTTGAGGAACGCATCAAGGCCATCCTCAACGAGTTGGAGAACAACCGCGACATCATCCTCTTTGTCGACGAAATCCACACCCTGGTGGGTGCGGGCAACGCCAACGGATCCTTGGATGCCAGCAACATGTTCAAGCCCGCATTGGCGCGTGGCGAGTTGCAGTGCATCGGCTCCACCACCTTGGACGAGTACCGCCAATACATCGAGAAAGACGGCGCCTTGGAACGCCGTTTCCAAAAGATTCTCGTAGAACCCACCACGCCTGCCGAGACCATCGAAATTTTGAACAACATCAAGTCGAGATATGAAGAGCATCATTTGGTCACCTATACGCCCGAAGCCATCGAAGCATGCGTGAAACTCACCGACCGTTACCTCAGCGACCGTCACCTGCCCGACAAGGCCATTGACGCTTTGGACGAAGCCGGCGCGCGCGTCCACATCAGGAATATCGACGTGCCTGCCGAAATCACCGAGTTGGAGCAACGCCTTGAAGTCGTTCGCAAAGACAAAAAAGCCGCCATTGCCGAACAAAAATTTGAGGAAGCGGGCATGTACCGCAATGAAGAGGTAAAACTCATGGCACAACTAGAGGCAGCCAAGAAGGCATGGGAAGACAACGCCGTGGCGCACCGTCAACCCGTCACCGAACAGAACGTCGCCGAGGTCGTCGCCATGATGACAGGCGTGCCCGTGCAACGCATCGCCAAGAACGAAGGCGACCGCCTGATGCACATGGAGACCGAGTTGGCAGGCACCGTCATCGGCCAAGACGAAGCCATCAAGAAGGTGACGCGCGCCATCCGTCGCAACCGCGCCGGGCTGAAAGACCCGAACAAACCCATCGGCTCGTTCATCTTCCTCGGCCCCACTGGTGTGGGCAAGACCTACCTCGCAAAGGTGCTGGCCAAGTTCTTGTTCGACAGCGAAGATGCCCTTATCCGCATCGACATGAGCGAATACATGGAGAAGTTCGCCGTGTCGCGTCTCGTGGGAGCGCCTCCCGGCTATGTGGGCTATGAAGAAGGTGGACAACTCACCGAGAAGGTGCGTCGCAAGCCCTACTCCATCGTTTTGCTTGACGAGATCGAGAAGGCACACCCCGATGTGTTCAACCTGCTGCTCCAAGTGCTGGACGACGGCCAACTGACCGATAGCCTCGGTCGCAAGGTCGACTTCAAGAACACCATCATCATCATGACCTCCAATATCGGTTCGCGCCAATTGAAGGACTTCGGTCAGGGTGTGGGCTTCGGCACACAGGCCAAACTCAACTCGAAGAACGAGTACTCGCAAAGTGTCATCGACAACGCTTTGAAGCGCACTTTCGCTCCCGAGTTCCTCAACCGCGTCGACGACGTGGTGATGTTCAACGCCTTGGACAAGAGCGACATCCAGAAGATCATCGGCATAGAGATTCGTCAGGTGGTGAAACGCGTCGAAGAGATGGGCTACAAGATCGAAATCACCGAGAAGGCCATGGACTTCCTCGCCGAAAAGGGTTGGGACGAACAATATGGCGCCCGTCCGCTGAAGCGTGCCGTCCAGAAGTATGTCGAAGACGTCTTGGCCGAGACCATCATCGGAGCCAACCTCCACATCGGTGACACTATCAGCATCGACTTGGCCGAAAATGGAGAAGAGACTATCGCCAACGTCATCCCGAACGAGAAGAAAGTACTTGAAGAAGCCCAAGTCTGATGAACTACGACTTCAAGAAGCATATTGATAGTAAGATTTTCAAGGTGATTGCCTATGCCAGCCATGAATTAGGCTACAAGAGTTATGTCATTGGCGGTTACGTGCGCGACATCCTGTTGCGTCGCCCGTCTAACGATATCGACGTAGTGACGGTGGGCAGTGGCATCACTTTAGCCAAAAAAGTCGCCTCTCTCCTGCCCGGACACAAAGAAGCCAAATACTATGGTGCCTTCGGAACGGCCATGATCCATTACAATGGCATGGAAGTCGAGTTTGTGGGCGCAAGAAAGGAATCCTACGACCGCAACAGCCGCAAACCCGTGGTGGAGAACGGCACTTTGGAGGATGACATCAGTCGCCGCGACTTCACCATCAACGCCATGGCGCTCAGCCTCAACGCTGAGGACTATGGCACACTCATCGACCGCTACAACGGCATGGCCGACATGGAAGAACTGCTGTTGAGGACGCCTTTAGACCCTGACATCACCTATTCCGACGACCCCTTGCGCATGATGCGTGCCGTGCGCTTCGCCTCACAACTCAAGTTCTACATCGAACCCGAGTCGTTCGAAGCCATCAAACGCAACGCCCACCGCATCAAGATCGTCTCGATGGAACGCGTTACCGAGGAACTGAACAAGACCATTCTCTCGCCCAAGCCTTCCATCGGATTCAAGTTGCTGGACGAATGCGGACTGCTGAAACTCATCTTCCCGCAATTGGCGCAACTGAAAGGCATAGAAATCATGCAAGGCAAAGGCCATAAGGACAACTTCCTGCACACCTTGCAAGTACTCGACCAGGTAGGAGAAAAGAGCAATGACCTCTGGTTGCGTTGGGCTGCCTTGTTGCACGACATTGCCAAACCCCAAACCAAACGCTGGGAAGACGGCACAGGCTGGACCTTCCACGGACACGAATTCAAGGGGTCCAAGATGGTGCCCAAGATCTTCGCTGACATGAAGCTCCCGCTTAATGAGAAGATGAAATACGTCCAGAAACTCGTGCAACTCCACATGCGTCCCATCATCCTCGCTGAAGACATTGTCACCGACTCGGCTGTGCGTCGACTCCTCTTCGAGGCGGGCGACGACATCGACGACTTGATGCTGCTCTGCCATGCCGACATCACCTCGAAAAACGAGGAGAAGGTGAAGAAGTTCCACCACAACTTCGAGATCGTGCAGGAGAAACTGAAAGAGATCGAGGCCAAGGACCACCTGCGCAACTGGCAGCCGCCCATCGACGGCATCGCCATCATGGAGACCTTCGGCATCCCTGAGGGCCGCGAAGTAGGCGTCATCAAGAACGCCATCCGTGAGGCCATCCTTGACGGTGTCATAGGCAACAACTTCGACGAGGCTTATGCCTTTATGAAAGAAGAAGGCAAAAAGTTGGGACTGAACGTGGTGAAGGAGATACAAGAGCCGATTGTGGTGGCGAATAATGGGCCAGTGCCAAACAAAGTATAATGCTTATGACACGTTTTACGTCATTGCGAGGAACGAAGCAATCCAGAAGTAAAGACTATTCCTGGATTGCTTCGTCTTTCCTCCTCGCAATGACGCAAAGCGACGCGATTGTTCTACCATGAAAACCCTCATCGTCATCGCTGGCCCCACCGCTTCGGGCAAGACCGCTTTCTCTATCGAATTGGCTAAAGCCTTGGACACCGTCATCCTCTCTGCCGACAGCCGTCAGTTCTACAAAGAAATGAACATTGGCACGGCTGCGCCCACCGAAGAAGAGTTGCGCCAAGCGAAACACTATTTTGTGCACCACATCAGCATAGAGGACAAATACGACGTTGCCGACTATGAGCACGATGCCATTACGTTGCTGGACGAACTCTTCAAGACCCACGACGCCGTCATCATGACCGGAGGCTCTGGTCTCTTCATTGACGCGGTCTGCAATGGCATCGATGCCATGCCCGACGTGCAACCTGAAATCAGGGAAAAAGTCGAAAAACTATACCAAGACGAAGGCTTGTATGGCATGCAAGAGACCTTGCAGCGCCTCGACCCCGACTATTACGCCATCGTCGACCAGCAGAATCCCCGCCGCCTGCAACGTGCCTTGGAGGTTTGCTACCAAACTGGGAAGACATTCTCGTCCTTCCGCAGCGGCAACACGGCACAACGCGACTTCGACATCAAGAAATATGCGCTACTTTGGGACCGCCAGGAACTCATCAAGCGCATCGACCGCCGCGTCGACCTGATGATGGAGCAAGGTTTGTTGGAAGAAGCCAAGGCGTTGTATTCCAAGCGGCATTTGAACGCTTTAAACACCGTGGGATATAAGGAACTCTTCGCCTATTTCGACGGAAACTGCACCCTCGACGAAGCCATAGAGCAAATCAAAATCCACACGCGGCAATACGCCAAGCGGCAGATGACATGGTTGAGGAAAGACACAAGTTACCAATGGGTTACTGCGGACGATTTGGGGGAAGTCATCCGTCAAACCAAACCGTTCAAGAAGGCATAGTTCACCATTTCAGTGGTTGAATCACATCCTAATTTATTGAAGATCTTGTTTTTGTGGGACTCCACCGTGCGAGCGCTGATAAAGAGCTCGTCTGCAATTTCCTTTGAAGTCTTGCCTAAGGCACAGAGACGGATAATGTCGAGCTCGCGTTGTGTGAGGCTCTCGCTTTTCTGAGCGGCGGCCTCTTCGGAGGCGTGACCAAAGAAGTCTTTGCCTTCAAAGATGGAGGTGATGACCGTGGCAAGGCCTTGCGGGGTGACATCCTTGCTAACGAAACCGTTGAGGCCCGCATTGATCATAGCATCGAGTTCAGGATTGTTATCCTCGCCCGACACTAATAGCACCTTGATATCGGGGAACATCCGTTTGGCTTCCTTCAGCACGTCCATCCCGGTGCCGTCGGGAAGAAAATAGTCTAGAAGGATTAGGTCGACCTCATCGGAGTGTTGGTGCAGATAATCCAAGGCCTGGGCAACGTTTTCGGCTTCAGCCTTAAGCACACAGTCAAGGCCCGAATACGACAGGGCCATGCGAAGTCCGACCCGATAAAGCGGGTGGTCTTCCACCATCAGAATGCCTATTTTGGGATTATGTGTCATGGTTTAGTTTTTTTCATGTTGAATTTTATGGTGGTACCCTGCCCTTCCACGCTCTCGATGAGCAACTGTCCGCCGTTGCGCACCATCATCTGTCGGCTGACGAAGAGGCCAATGCCCGTTCCACGCTCACCATAAGTGCCTTCGGTAGGTTTCACCGTGTCGTGCATGAGTTCCTGCAAGCGCTGCGGACTGATGCCTACGCCGTGGTCGGTCACTTCGACCCACACCTGACGCTCTTCCTCAACCGCCTTCACCTCGATCTCGCCGCCTTCTTTAGAGAATTTGATGGCATTGGTGAGCAGGTTTTGGAAGACGATATTGAACACATTGATTTGGTCGAAGCACTGCAAGCTAGGCGCGATGTCGTTGACCACCACCAAGTCCTTGGCTTGCAACTCCTCGGCATGAGGTTTGACCCCTTCCTCGACGGTTTGCAGCAGGTTGAAGGCGACAGGCGGTGTGACCTCCTTGCCCAACTCGCCATAGATCCAATGAAGGATGGTGTATAGTTTGTCCTTCAACTCGTCGGAGCCCGTCTTCAGCGCTGCCAACTTCTCTTTCATCTCGTCGCGATCCATGTGGTCGAAATGTTCGTTGGCGAGTTTCAGCACCATGTTCTGCGCAATCACCGAATTCTTCACGTCGTGCGAGGCCACCGAGAGGATACGGTTTTGCGTGTCGTTGAGGCGTGCGAGGGTCTCGTTCTGCTTCTTCCTGACCCGAATCAGGCGCACCAAGATGACCATGATGATAATCAGCAGTCCGGCAAAGACAATCAAGATGAGGATTTCCATGTCTTGCACCTTGTTGTTTTTTTCCTGAATCTCAATCTGGTGTTCTTTCTCGGCCAGGTCATACTTCACTTGGTAGTCGCGAACCAGGGCCTGCTGCTTCTCGCTGAAGATGGAGTCCTTCAGAACCATACTCTGCTCGTAGTATTCCAAGGCCTTGGCGGGATCGAACTGTCTTGAAGCATCGCTTGCCCCTTTGTAGGCGAAGAGCAGACACTCGTCGAAATGGCCTTCCTTTGAAAGCTCAATAGACTTCAAGAAATGGGCTTCCGAATCCTTATATCGCTTCTGGTCGAAATAAAACTTCCCGTACAACGACTCGATCTCGGCCAACAGGAAGGTGTCGTTTTCATCCTTGGCTCCCTGAAAGGCTTCCTCCATCATGGCATAGGCTTCTTCTTCCCTTTCCGCGGCATGATAAGCCTGCGAGACCACCATCCTACGCTGGGTAATCTTATTGGGCGTATCGTTATGATTGAGCGAATAGTCGAGAGCCTGCTCCGAAAGATCCACGGCTTTCTCAATTTTCTCCTTGGCACGCTGCCCTTCCATTCTTTCCGCTTGGGAAAGATAGATGTCGGCAAGGTTATTCAGGTAGGTGGCCATATCCTGATAGTCACGGTCGTCCACCAACTCGCCCATCATATTGATGCACTTGGTGTTCATCTCCTCGGCTCTGTCGAGTTCGCCCATCGAACTATAGATGGCCGCCATATTATTGGTAGTATAGCGTATATTTCTCATATAGAACGGATTGGGCTCCTGTTCGTTGAGTAGAGCCATGATTTCGTTGCATTGGTTGTAGCTATCGATGGCTTCTTCCAACTGTCCCAAGCGCTGATAGGCCACACCGAGGGTGTTGTAGCATCCTGCCATGTTGAAAAGGTCGTCGCGCTGGCGGTAATGTTCGATGGCCTTTTGGGAATAGCTAATCACCTCAACCATCTCAGCACGGTCGAAGTGCCAAAAAATCAGCGTCTTGAGCAATTTGTCGTTCATATCCTCCGAAGGAGTGTCATTAGTAAAACCCGCCGAATCGCCCGCCATTTCAACAATCTCGTTGGCCAATCGTACTGCATTCTCGCCACGACTGGAAAGAAAAACGGCATACAGGCTGTCGATTTCATGCGCTTCGACAGAACCGACCATCATGATGGCACAAATGAATCCTAGCAGTTTTTTCATCGCTTCAATTATTGGACAAAAATAGGCATTATTTCCGACATCAATCCTCCGATTGGTAATATTGCACCAAACCCTCAGCCGGTGACGCCATGATTGGGCCACACCTAAGGCCAAAGCTCTCCAAAACTTCTTTCAAGATACCCTGAAAATGGCAGGCTACCGAACCTACAAATCCGATTCTCATGCTCATGCAAGCATCGAAACGGCAAACAAAAGACTCCACGAACTTCTTAAAACACACTTTTGCCAAATCATGAATAAAAGGATGCTCTTGGTTTTCGCCCGCAAACTTGGCGAAAGAGGCCAAATAGCGTGACGGTTGGTCGCCATGATACAGGTTCTTGACGAACTCACTCTGCTCCAAATGATACATCGCATCGAACTTCTGGCGTAAGTCTTCTGGCATAAAACCATAGAAATAGGATCTCACCACTTCCCTGCCAATATGCATTCCACTGCCTTCGTCACCAACCAGATAACCTAAGGAGACCGCTTTTTCAATGATGTTTTCGCCATCGAAAGCGCAAGCATTGGACCCCGTGCCCAAGATACAAGCGATGCCTTTCTCGTGACCAAACAGCGCGTGGCATGCTGCCATCAAGTCATGTGTGACATGGATCTCCGCAATGGGAAAATGGTTTTGGAAGACCTCTTTAACCAATTGGCAATTCAAGGTGTTGCCGCAACCCGTGCCGTAATAATGGATTGCTTGTAGAGACGCCGATTCATCGCGTCTCGAAACAGGACAATCATTATGAGGAGACGAGATCAATCGCGTCTCTACAAGGTTGATGATGTTTTCAAGGCTTCGCCTATCCGCATAGTTCGGGTTGAATCCCATCGTCGTGAAACGGGATCTCACCTCGTTTCCTTCCATCAGAATCCACTCCATTTTGGTCGATCCAGCGTCGATAATGAGCCTCATAAGCGTTTAATTTTGCGCAAAAATAGGGAAAACTGCAATAAAACGAATATTTTTAATAGTTTTGCAGCCCATTTGATAATGAATACGGCCCTTCGACAAGCTCAGGGACCTCAACTTGTTGAACAAACCAATTAGAAAAAACAAAGCGAAATGAGAAAATGGCGCATCGAAGACTCCGAGGACCTGTTTAACGTAAAAGGTTGGGGAGGCAGTTATTTTTCCATCAATGAAAAGGGCCACATGGTCGTGACACCCAAAGAAGGTTGTGCTTCTGTCGACCTGCCTGAACTGGTTGACGAATTGTCGCTCCGCGACGTATCAGCCCCCATGTTGTTGCGTTTCCCTGACATCTTGGACGACCGCATCAACAAAATCGACTCCTGCTTCAAGGAGGCCGCCAAGGAATACGAATTCCATGGGCAGAACTTCGTGGTAATGCCTATCAAGGTGAACCAGATGCGCCCCGTGGTCGAAGAGATCGTCAGCCACGGCAAGAAGTGCAACATCGGCCTGGAGGCCGGTTCCAAACCCGAACTCCACGCCATCATCGCCCTCGGCACCGACTCTGACTCACTCATCGTCTGCAATGGCTATAAGGACGAGGAATTCATCGAACTCGCCTTGCTGGCACAGAAGATGGGCCGTAAGATCATCATCGTCATCGAGAAACTCAACGAACTGAAGATTACGGCCAAGATTGCCCGCCGCCTAAAGGTCACGCCCAACCTGGGTGTACGCATCAAGTTGGCCAGCTCAGGCGCAGGCAAATGGGAAGAATCAGGCGGCGATGGCAGCAAGTTCGGCCTCACCTCTTCGGAACTGCTTGAGGCCCTTGACTTCCTCGAGGAACACGACATGAAAGACTGCCTGAAATTGGTGCACTACCACATCGGCAGCCAAGTCAGCAAAATCAAGAAAATCAACGTGGCCTTGCGTGAGGCGGCACAGTTCTATGTGCAACTCTACAAGATGGGTTACCATATCGAATATGTCGACATGGGCGGCGGTCTCGGCGTCGACTACGACGGCACCAGCTCAAGCAGTGCCAGCTCGGTCAACTACAGCATCCAGGAATACGCCAATAATGCCATCTACACCATTGTGGATGCCTGCGACAAGAACGAACTCCCCCACCCCAATGTCATCTGCGAGTCGGGTCGTGCCTTGACGGCACACCACTCCGTCCTTATCTTCGAAGTGCTGGAGAAGACCTCACTGCCTGAATGGGACGATGACGAAGAACCTGAGGAAGACGACCACGAACTCATCAAGGAACTCTATGATTCTTGGGAAGAGCTCTCCAAGAATTCTTCTTTGGAGATCTGGCACGATGCCCAAGAGATTCGCGAAGAAGCCCTCAACCTGTTCAGCCTCGGCCTGCTCGACCTCAAGTCGCGCGCCAAAGTCGAGCGCCTATTCTGGAGCATCGCCCGCGAGGTGAACCACATCGCCAACAGCCTGAAGCGTGTGCCCGAGGACTTCACCTCCCTGCCCAAGCTGCTTGCCGACAAATACTTCTGCAACTTCTCGTTGTTCCAGTCCTTGCCCGACCTTTGGGCCATCGACCAACTCTTCCCCATCATCCCGATTCAAAGGCTTGATGAAAACCCGACACACCTCGCCACCTTGCAGGACATTACCTGCGACAGCGATGGCAAGATCACCAACTTCGTCGCCAAGTCGACGCAGCACACCATACCGCTGCACTCGTTCAGCGACAAGGAGCATTATTATATTGGTGTCTTCCTTGTGGGTGCCTATCAAGAGATTTTAGGCGACTTGCACAACCTGTTTGGCGACACCAACGCCGTGCATATCTCTGTCGACGAGAAAGGCTACTACATCGACCAAGTCATTGATGGCGAGACCGTGGCCGACGTGCTCGAATATGTGCAGTACAGCCCGAAGAAACTCGTCCGCACGGTGGAGACCTGGGTCACCAAGTGCGTGAAGGAAGGCAAGATTTCCGTTGAAGAGGGCAAGGAGTTCCTTTCCAACTACCGCTCGGGATTGTACGGGTATACCTATCTAGAATAAACTGAAAAACCAAGGATTTTAAAGGCATAGATACGCTTCGCCTAAAGGCTCGGTATGACATGCCTTCAAAATCGGAAAGCAATCTATAATGGCCTATGGCTTGTCCTCTGTAGGATAGCCATAGGCCATAGTCTTTATTCCTTCACAAAACGCATAGTAGCCGTGCCACAGCGCACAAGATAAAGCCCTTTGGCCAACTCCTCGATGTTGATTTCTCCATTGGCCTCGGCCTTCACCGTCTTGACCAGTTCGCCAAGGGCGTTGTAAATCTGCACCTCGCTGTCGGCTTCAAGACCTTCGATGCGGATGCGGTCAGAGGCGGGGTTGGGATAAACGGCGAGGC
>JAEEGH010014484.1_pt1 | contig 17303 bp, 13 predicted proteins | sample 9134181 | NCBI WGS metagenome assembly JAEEGH01 (sample SAMN16246544, study PRJNA631951) | gut metagenome | biome: gut microbiome; feature: rumen; material: DP-attached | host: Bos | place: Iran: Karaj | collected 2018-10
ATAGCCACGGGAGTATGTGCGATACTCGTTTTTTTAATCGTGACTTTTAAAGGCATCTTTTCTGAAGGCCTAGAAACTTATAAGGTTTTCCATTATTTAACCGATGCCTTTTTCGTCATCGGTATTTTAGTCGCAGGCGTGGGTTTATTGCTCTTAGCTAGTAATGGTGGCGCTTTTGACTTCATCGTATACGGCATTTCCCGCTTTATTTCCCTTTTTAAGAAGGATCCAAACAAAGTTAAATATAAAACCTATTACGACTATCATATTGCGAAAGCAGAGCGTAAAAAGGTCGAATTCTTATATCTTGTCATTATCGGTGTCGTCTTTATCGCTCTATCGATGCTCTTCTTATATTTTTATTATCAAAATGGTGGAGGGGACATCGAACAATAAATAAATCTAAATATAGGAGATAGAAGGTGCATTAAGGCATCTTCTTTTTATATATAAATCGAAAAATAAAGGGCAATAAAAAAGGGATTAGAATTATCTAACCCCTTTAAATTAATTTAAGCTATTAGAACTCTTTCTTTCTTTTTAAAGAAACAAAGGCAAGTCCTAAACCCGCTAAAGCGAAGGATAAGACGCTTACTGCGGCAATTGAGCCACCACAGCCAACTTTACCAACAGTAATAGTAAATGTTGCAGTCTTGTCTTGATATGTGACGGTAATGGTCTTTTTACCATTAGAGGACATATCGACTTCACTTAAGGTGTATTGACCAGCATCGATGATAGCGGTTGTACCATCATCATAGTGGGCAGTGACGACTAAACCAGCTGGATCGAAGACTTCACCGACTTCATATTTAGTCTTGGTTGGTCCACTGACGCTAATACTTGTTAAGATAGCGGAACCAGCAGCGCGTTCACTTGTTAAGTGGAAGATTTTTAAAGTATTGGAGAATTCAATTAAATCACCAACTTTAGTGACTTTCACAGCTTTTTCTTGGCCTTTACCGTTAACAGAGTTAACCACTAAGGTAGCAGCGTCTAAGCCTTTAGGAACGGCCATACGATAGATAATGTCACCATTTGTTTGGCCAGCTTTACCATTCTTTGTGATATCAAATGTCAATGTTTGACTATTTGTACCAGCACCTTGGATATCACAAGTGAAATCGTATGTACTATCAAAGAGCTTGTTATAAACCATGATTTGGTTTTCATCATCAACGTGAGTTAAGAATGTTTCTTGACCAAAAGCGGTATCGACAGCATTAACATAAGCGGCCTTAGATTTCGCAAATGCGCTTTCTGGAACATCGGCGTAAACCTTACCATCTTTAGCGGTGACTGGATAGGCTTTGGAGTTGATGTTAACAACAGAGAGGTTTGCATCGCTATATGTGAAGCGGTAGTAGGTCTTACCACCTTCTTCAACCTTATTAACGCTTTCAAGTTGTGGAGCATTACTTTCAATGGTGAGTTTATATGATTTGACGAATGTCGAGCCCGCGGAGAGTTGATATTCAAATTTCATTTCATATTCACCATCTGGGTAATTAACTTGTTTACCACTAGAAGCGTCGTATAAAGGAATAATGGTGTAAGCACGGTGAGCGAAATAGCCTTCATCATAGAATGATGTATCGAAGTGAGATTTATATAATGGATAGACTTTTTCACCGGTCTTTGGATCGGTTGAAGAACCCATAATATTATCAAACATGTGATCTTCTAAGACGACCTTGCCAGAAGCTTTGTTGGTGAGAGTGATAGTGTTTGTTCTCACGCTTCTATTAACGACTTGTTGGATGAGCATGGTGTTAGCGAAACCATTATTGCCCATGAATAAGTTATCGGGATCGAATTCACCAGTATATGGATTCATACCAACGGATCTCACTCTTATGCCGTTACCATCTAATGTACTTCTTAAATTAGAAGTATTGGATAATAAGGAAGCGTTAATGGAAATCTTATTTGTATCGGCCCAATAACCGGCGACGATTTGAGAAACGTATTCAGCTTTGGTGAAATCACCAATATCGTTTTTACCAATGTTTTGAGTGATGAGGTGATTTAATAAATCAGAGTTATAAATCTTACCTTCTTCTTTTTCAAATTCGAATGGTTCGACTGGTTCAACGCTTGCTAAATCACCATAGTAACCTAAGTAAGGAATAGATAAGGAATCTTTACCTGTGGCTTCTAAAACGACATAACCTTCTAAGATACAACCTGTCTCAAAGTCAGCGTTTAAAGCAGCTTTCTTATCAGCGCTTAATTCGTGATTGATATTAATGACTGATTTGCCCGCTGGGACGTTAACTGTTTCTTCGAAGACTTCCACTAATTGTTCATCAATGGTTTGGAATTTTTGACCAGCATATTCTGGATATAATTCTGCGTCAAATTCGCCAATGGCTGGAGCTAAGACATATGTCTTGGCGGTATAAGTAACAGCGTCTGTACCTTCGTTAATCGCGGCAAATGATAAATCTAATTTACCATCTTTAATCTTGTCGTTATTGCGTAATTCGATTTTGGCTTTGCCAATGGTGTTACCATCATTATCAACGCCGTCAAGGTAGATTTTACTATTGACTGCAGCGTCAAGGTTAACTAAGCCAGCACCTTGTCTACGGACACTGGTGAAGTTGTGGTTTGGAGTATTGTCCTTCATTGGGATAGCGGTGGACATGAGTCTAGCGTTAATGGTCTTACGGTAGTTGGCATCGTTAGGATGTTCGCCAATCATAAGAGCCACAGCACCCGCAAAGTTTGGTGTCGCCATAGAAGTGCCAGACATGGATTCATATTTATCAACAGCACCTAAAACCGCACCCTTAATGTTTTCACCTGGAGTGGCGATTTCTGGTTTGATGGATAAATCGTATCTCATACCATCAGAAGAATAGTCACTAATAGTTCTGGTGTTAGGATTATCTAAATCGACGTTCTTTAAGAGTTTAGCTTTCTTGGATGGAGAGTTAGCAAAAACTTCTTTGTCTTTATTTAAAATAAAGACGACTGGAACAGCTGGGGTGTAATCATTAGCGTTAGAGAAGCTCATTCTGATGTTGAATTCTGTAGAGCTTGTATTATCGATAATCGCAACAGCGATAGCACCAGCGGCAACAGCGTTATCAACTTTTTCTTTGAATGTGATATCGCCACGGTTGACAACGGCGATCTTGCCGTGCACATCGATATTATCGTATTCACTAGCGTTACCAAGACCTGGTAAATAGACGAAATCAAATTCATCGTTACCAGTGGCTAATAAATCCATTAAATGTCTTTCTGGAGTGTAGATGACTTGACCAGAAGTGGAATTATAGTTAGTGACTTGGTCGGAATATTGAATGTTTTTACCATCAATTGTTAAAGCTTCACCATAGAATTGGAAGTCGGCTTGTGTAGAAGCGACTGTCATGGCGGCTAAGTTATTGGCGTAGCTAGAAAGAATATTGCTTTCAACCATATCTTTTTGCCAGTAACGGTAAACGGTACCTGACCATTGGCCTTTACCTTCGTTACCAGCGGCAACATTAACAAATGTACCTTTGTTTTGTAAGGCTCTAATTGTATCTTCGACGATTTCACCATCATCGAAGTCGTTTAAGTTGCTACCTAATGACATGTTGATAGAATCAACACCAAGCACTAAGCAGTCTTCTAAAGCGTTTAAGACAGCAGTACCATAAGCACCTGAAGCATAGTTATTACCATTCATATAAGTGGTAAAGACTTTCATTAACGCCATTTGGGCTCTTGGAGCGATACCTTCGTATTCGCTACCAGCATTACCACCGGCGATTGAGGCGACGTGTGTACCGTGATCTTGACCTTCAGCGTAGACATCGAAGTCAGGAATAACGCTGCCTGATTTGTCACCGCCGTAGTCATAATAGAATGGCACTTTGTTGTTATAATATGTGCTATGCGTAGCATCATATTTGCCATGGAATCCTGGAGCGGCATCAATCTTAGCTTTTAAAGATGCTTGGGTAACGATTGCGTCTTCGCTAGCTAAAGGAGCGAAAACATGGTGGTAAGTTTGTGAGCCATTCTCAGCGGTTTGAATGTAGAAACCGGTATCGAGAATAGCGATAAAGGTACCTGCCCCGTTATTTGTACCATCTGGTTTTTCCATCGTTTCAGCAGAAGCGGATCTGGAACTAACTTTGATTTCATATTGGAAGCCATCATTAAATGATGTTGGTCCTTCAAAGAAAGTGTTGTAGTTCACTTTGTCGACCGCGCTTAAGTAACGGATGTTGCTTACGTAAGCGGAAGGTACTTCGAGAACAAAGCCGTTGAAGATATTTGTGTAACGATTAACGACTCTGTAGTTGCTAGTAACATTTTGTGAAATGTCGTTTAACAAAAGATTCTGTCTAGCAATCAATGTTTCACGAGAAACGTTATCAACTTTGCCTTTCATTTTGACGATGATAGTGGCGTCTCTTGCTTCCACGTTTTTATTAACGTTTAAAAGTTGAGGAGCGCTACCAAGCGCCATTGCGGCGAGTGATAAGCCTAGCAATGCTATTTTTTTCATTTTTCTACCTCCTTTTCAGAAAAATAATATTATGTCGTTTATTTTACTCTTTTTTGCTCCTAAATAAAGAAATATGTTTCTTATTTATTTTAAAGGATATATAGAGGAGACAAAAATAAGCATTTCGTCTTACGAATCAAAAAAGAGATGGTATAATGCAAAATATGAAAAATGACATTATCGATACGACAGTTGTTTATCTTAAAAAGGATGATAATTACCTTCTTTTGTATAGAAATAAAAAGAAAAACGATATCAATCACGCTAAGTGGATAGGTGTAGGCGGAAGAAAAGAAGCAAATGAAACCATCGATGAATGCGCTATTAGAGAAACAAAAGAAGAGACAGGTTTTGATATCCACTCTTTAAAATGTGCTGGTGAAGTACTATTTGTTGATGATGATTTATACATGATGATGTACGTTTACGAAATCACCGATTTTTCTGGTACACAAATCACCTGTGATGAAGGGGAATTAAAATGGATTCCCATCAAAGACATCTATAATTATCCAATGTGGGAAGGTGATAAAGCTTTCCTTCCTAAACTTATCAACCACGAACCATATTTCAAAATGAAACTCGTTTATGAACACAGCGAATTAAAAAGCATTGAAAATTATTAATAAAATTGATGATTATTTAAATAATTTATGTAATAATATCAAAGCGCAATTAATAGGGGTGTAGCACAATGGCAGTGCAACGGTCTCCAAAACCGCTGATGCGAGTTCGATTCTTGTCACCCCTGCCAACACGATAAAAAATGACATTCTGTTATCAAGGAATGTCTTTTTTTTAAAAAAAAGACTATAATGATTTCGTAGGAGGAATATTTAGATGGCTAAATCTCTTGGAAAAGATTACTTCGGCTTACCATGGATTGTTAGTTTAATCCTTGCTATTATCCCAGCTACTTCTTGGGTTCTTGGTTTTGTGACAAGATTTGCTGAAGGTCACTGGGTTTGTGGCTTAATCCGTTTAATCTTTGGTTGGAATATCATTTGGTTGCTTGACTTAATCCTCATGATCTTCACACACCACATCTTAAAATTATTCTAATTTAAAAACAAAAACACCCTCTTATAGAGGGTATTTTTTTTATCTAGTCTAACAAATCTATTAGGTATTGTCTTTCCCTGCGATGAGGAAATTTTCTAAACTTTGGATAGCCCATAAAAGAAAGGAATCCTCTGGGGATAATAAATGAATTGGGATTAGTGGTGCTTTGCATCGCCATCATCGCCGTTAAAGCGGCCTTATCAGGTGAGTGAGAAACCGCTTTTAAAAATGGATGCCCTAACTTCCTAATAAGTGGTGGGAAATCTCTAATAATTTCTGAATTTGTGACACCTGGTTCTACTAGGTAGAAAGAGATGTTTGGATAGTCTTTTTTGCTGTGATAGTAGAATAGAGCTTCAACACCTGCCTTTGAGATGAAATATGTTCTTAATGTTTTCGGATTATTATCTTTTAAAGTCTTTAGTTTTTTGATGTGAAGACCAGCAGCGACTGAACCCTGAACGATAATGCGGTGTTCGCCTTCTAGACGATAAATCAAATGATCGATAATGGTGGAGACACCGACAAAATTGGTATTTATTGTTTGAGGAACTTCATTCACAAAAGTAGCGACTTTTCCAGATTGGATTAAGCCAGCATTTAAAACAAGAGCGTAGAAGTCTTGATGATTCTTAATTATTTCATCACAAGCCTTAACAATACTGTCTTTATCGCTTTGATCATATTGGATGAATTCTAAAGGGTTATCAGGGTGTATTTCTAAGAGTTGATTTTTAACCTCTTCTGCCTTCTTCATATTCCTGGCCATAACGACCACTTTTGCGTGCTTAGATAAGAGGTGTTTGACAAGCGATAAACCAATACCAGAAGTGCCCCCTGTGACGATGACTTTTTTATTAGTCATATCTTCTAATTTTTCTAGATACTGTGAGATTTTCATAACTCTTATTATTTTATTTAATATTGCCATCTTTTTAAAGATACTTTAACTTTACATTAATAATTGGTAGAATATTATCTCACAATGAGGAGGCTCATTTATGAAAAAGAAACATTTCTTACTTGGAACAATCTCTATTCTCGCTTTATCTCTCACATCTTGTGAATATATTTCTCGTTTCTTTAACAATAGTGATTCTCCTTGGATTATTCCTATTGGTGGTTCTTCCTCTTCTTCAGATGAACCAACATCTAGACTACCAAGCAGTGATATTTCCACTCCTCCGGCTGATGAAATATCCGCTAATCCAGCTTCTTGCAACTATAGTGATTTCGTAGAAAACAGTGCCTATCCAATTTCCAGCACTCCATCTAAAGGTAATGCTAAAATCTTAGTTATTCCTGTTTGGTTTACCGATTCCACTAATTTCATTACAAGTGATAAAAGAGAAAATGTCCGTAGTGATATTGAAAAAGTCTATTTTGGTAGTTCTAGTGATACTGGTTGGCACAGCGTTAAATCATATTACGAAGAAGAGAGCTTAGGCACTCTGACTTTAACTGGCACAGTTAGTGATTGGTATGAATGCGGTAAGAGCTATAGCAAATACGGTAAAGAAACTCCTAATAGTGAATCTAGCGTGCCTAACACCAGTGCTCTAGTGGAAACCGCTACCGAATGGTATTTCACTAATCACTCTTCAGAAAGCAAAAAAGATTATGACTGTGATCATGATGGTTATTTAGATGGTGTCATGCTCATCTATGCTGCTCCTGATTATGACACATTAAATAGAAGCAGTTACGATAACCTTTGGGCGTATTGCTTCTGGGTCCAAGATTACGCCGCACAAAACGTTAATAATCCTGGCGTTAACGCTTTCTTCTGGGCTAGTTATGATTTCATGTATGGTCAAGAAGTGGCTTCTTCTCGTACAGGCAAAACATATAGAGCGGGCGATACATCACACTGTTCTATCGATGCTCATACTTATATCCATGAAATGGGCCATATGTTTGGTTTAGAAGATTACTATGATTATTCTGACTTATCTTATCAACCAGCCGGCGCCTTCTCTATGCAAGATCATAACGTCGGTGGCCATGACCCATTTAGTTCATTCGCATTAGGTTGGGGTAAGGCCTATATTCCAACCAGTAGTGTGACAATCGATTTAAAACCATTTGCCACTGATGGGGAAATGATCATCCTTTCACCACAATGGAATTCCTACAATTCTCCATTTGATGAATACCTCATTATCGAATACTTTACCGACCTTGGTTTAAACGAACATGATACCAATTATAAGTACATGAAACAATACGGTAAAAATTATCCTACTGGTACTCATGATTATGGCATCAGATTATGGCATGTTGATGCTCGTTTAGTTTACACAAATACAGGTGAATTCAGCGCTAATAAAGTGACCACCAATCCTAGCATTGCCGTTGGTCGTGTCGCTCTTATGATGTCCAACACTTATGATGATGGTAGTGAAGTTGCTGAAGCCTATTGTTCAGTTCTTGGCACCTCATATGCTAACTACAACGTTCTTCAAATGATTAGAAACAATACTTCTGCTAACTATAAACCAAAAGATTCTCTCTCATCTTCTTCCCTGTTTAAAGCGGGAGACACATTCTCCATGAGCAAATATAGCAAACAATTTGTCAATTCTGGCAAACTCAATAGCAAAAAGGATTTAGGCTTCTCGTTTGAAGTCAATGCTTGCAACAGCACATACGCTTCAATTACTATCACAAAAGCATAAAATTCTTGATAACCAAGAATAAAATTGATAATGTATTAAATGCTGTTTAGCAGCATGGGTCTGTAGCTCACTTGGGAGAGCGCCTGATTTGCATTCAGGAGGTAGAGGGTTCGATTCCCTTCAGATCCACCAAATTGATAATAACTCCTCCATTCGGAGGATTTGTTATAAAAGAATAAGGAGGTAACCTTATGTTACAATACCGCTATGACACTCAATTATTAATCGAAGGCAAAGGCCTCGATGAAGATGAAATCACTGATTGGATTTTAGAAAACATGAAGGGTGACTCCCTTATTTGCGTTGGTGATGATGAAATGATTAAAATTCACTTCCATACCAATGAACCATGGGACTTATTGTCTCACTGTGCGACTTTAGGCGAAATCTTTGACATCGTTGTTGAAGATATGGATCGTCAATCTCGCGGTCTCAAAGGCTAATTGCCTTTTATCACGGACCAGTAGCTCAAAGGAAGAGCCTTCGGCCCATAACCGAATGGTTGCAGTATCGTGATCTGCCTGGTCCACCAATGGAGAATTACCCAAGTGGTTGAAGGGGCTGGTCTTGAAAACCGGTAGGGGGTTTATAGCCCCGCTAGGGTTCGAATCCCTAATTCTCCGCCAAACGTTATAAAAGACTCCGATACGGAGTTTTTTATTTTACAAAAGTGCATTCTATTTGACCTTTTTATATATTTAATATAGGATTATATCCGCAAGATTATATGTCTAAATTTGACAAAATCGACATAAAAACATAATGAAATGAAAGGAAATTTATGAAAAAGAAATTATTCTCTCTTGTGACCGTAAGTGCTCTTTTAATGGGCGGTTTAACTGCTCTTGTCGCTTGCGGTGGTAAAACAAACCCAAGTGGTGGTGATCAATCTTCTCAACAACAAACTGGCAAGTTCCCTGTGACCGCTAAAGCGGATGAAGGCTGCACAATTTCTGGCTTAAAAGAAGAATATGAAGTTGGTGAAGAAGTCAAATTCACAGTCACTCTGACAGACACATCAAAAGAAGTCAGTGCCGTGAGAGTCAATGGTGAAAAGATTACTGCTGGTAGTGATGGCAGTTATTCATTTACAATGCCTGCTGCTGAAGTGACTATTAGAGTTACTCTTGCGGAAGTTGCTCAACCAGTCTTAAGCGTATCCATGAGTGGACGTGCGATGGTTCGCCAAACAGTGACTATTAGTGCTAAGATTGACGAAATCGCAACCAATGATTTTACTGTCACCGCTAAAACTGGTGCGGATTTAGTGACTATTACTGGTAGTAGCGTTCTTTGCAAAGCGACTGGTAGTGTTGTTCTTGAAGTGAGTGCGACAAAAGGCACATTCAACTTAAAGAAAGAACTCGGATTCTTCATTTATCCAGACGAATCTACTCTTGGCACAAATATTTGTTATGATGACCATAATCCTCAAGCGGGTATTGAAAGTTCCACAAAATCAAGTCGTGGTACAATCATCACCTGTGGTGTTGATGGTGGTTCCATTGAATCCATTGTTTATAACAAGGCCGATAACGAATATACCATGAATTATGTCAATGGTTGGGAATTCTGGAGTGTTCAATTATTCTTTGATTTACCATATGCTCAAGCTGGCGATACATATCATTTCGCTTGGGATTTAACAAGTGATGTGGCTGGCAAAATGACTGTTTCTGGTCACGTTTTAGACCTTCAAGAAGGTAGCAATTACTTCAACTTTGATGTCACTCAAGGTAGTGGTGCTTTATTATCTATCCAATTAGGCGTCAATCCAAACGGCGATAACAACCTTGCTGGTTCTCAACTTAAGTTCTCTCCATTCCGTTTATATGATGCTGATCCAGCTCATAAATATCATCACGTTTTATTCAAAAATGGCGACGAAGTATTAAAAGACATTTACGTGAGAGATGGACAAACAGTTGTGGCTCCTAACTTCAACCCAGGTGGTAACTACTTCTATGGTGGTTTCTATGATGGTACAACTCCATATACATCCACAATGGCGATTACTAAAGATTGCACATTTGTGGCTAACTTAGTGGAAAAGACCGCAGAAAATACCGCTCATGTCACAATCAAAACATCTACTAAGACGCTTAAAACAGTTGATGTTTTAAAGAATTCTCCAATGATTCTTCCAGACGATTTAGATATCGGCTTTGGTAGAAAGATTATTGGTTATTATAAAGATGCTTCCTTCACACAAGCAGTTTCTTTAGATGACCCAGTCACTGGTGACTTCGATTTATTTTTAAAGACACGCATTGAATATGATGCCACATATGCTCATGATCAAGGTTTAGGTTATTCTATCCCAGCAGAATGGATTAGCTATGGTAACGATGGCTCTGTCACCGTTACATTCAATGGTTGGGGTTCCACAAGTTGGCATATCCAAGCTAACTTCGATAAATCCGTCCCAATCGGTGACGTTGGCAAAACATACACAATTACATTCACCTATTCTATGAACGTTGAAGGTGCTGGCTATCAAATCTATGATGGTAGTAGTATCGGTGCGGGTTCATTTGAAGTCGGCGAAAGAAAAGTGGCTTCTGTCGAATATGAAGGCGCTAGACTTAGCAAAGATCGCAAATTAACATTCGAACTCGGTGCTGTTGCCCTTGATGCTGCCGCTGTCTTCACTCTTCACGACATTCAATTAACAGTTGCTTAATTAACACAACAGGGGGAGTTTTTACTCCCCCTTTTCCCTTTATGAAAAAAAGTTTCATCCTCATCATTTTAAGTTCTATCACCTTATCTTCTTGCTCTTTTGAAATTGGTAAGAAGAGTAGTGGTTTTGATGTTACTTCAGAAGAGCCTATTAGTTCCTCTAACGAACCAGTTTCTTCTGAAATAATATCTTCTAGTGAACCAGAAGAATTTAAAGGCTATGCCCCTGAAGGCTACTCAATTTATTGGCAAGATGAATTCTCTTCTTCAAGACTTGGTAGTCATTGGGAAGCAATGCATGGGGATGGCTCTGATTATGGAGTATATCGCTGGGGCAATAATGAAGACCAATTCTATACCGAGCATAATTTCTATTTAAAAGATGGTTCTTTACACATCTTTGCCCAAAAAGAAAGAACGGTCACAGAAGACCATACTTATGAAGTGACAAGCGCGCGTTTAAGAACAAAAGGTCAAGTAACCACAACCTATGGTTATATTGAATCAAGAATCAAACTTCCCGCTGGTACAGGCCTATGGCCTGCTTTCTGGATGCTTCCTGAAAGTAACTTCCAAGATATGTGGTGGCCAACCAGTGGCGAAATTGACATTATGGAAGCGAGGGGCCGTTTGCCAAATGTTTATGGTGCGACCCTTCATAGTGGTTCTACAAGAAACGCTGATGTGTATTATAACAAAGACTATACATTTACGGATTCAGACATCACTGAATATCATTGCTACGCAGTGGAGTGGACAGTGGAAGGCTTTAAATTTATGATTGATGGCTATATATTCCATGAAGTGAAACCAAGTCAATATCAAAATGGTAATCCTTTATATACCGAATCTTCTTCTAATGCGCCATTTGATCAATCATTCCATCTATTACTCAATTTAGCGGTAGGTGGTAATTATGATAATGGTAAAACAGTTGGCGATGACTTTGTTGAAGCAGAAATGCTTGTTGACTATGTGAGAATTTATCATAAAGATTAATCGTTATGGAAAAAGAAAAAATGCTAGCGGGTAAAATATACAACTGTATGGAAAAACAGTTAGCTGAACGTCGTATCGAAGCCCAAAAACTATGTATTGAATATAATAACCTTGTTGAAGCTGATCCACGTAAGGCAGCTCTTTTAAAAGAAATCTTTCCACAAGCGGATGATACTGTTTTTATTCGTGGTCCAGTCTTCGTGGACTATGGCTTATTTACCAAGATTGGTAAAAACACTTATTTCAATTTCAATTTAGTTATCTTAGATGTTTGTCCAGTCACCATCGGTGATAATTGTTTCTTCGGTCCTAATATTTCTATTTTGACCGCTTTACATTCTTTAATCGCGGAAGAAAGAAAGTTCTACTTCAACGAAGAAAAAGGCTATCAAACCGATAGAGAATATGGAAAGCCAATCACCATCGGTAATGACTGCTGGTTTGGCGGTAATGTCACTATCTTACCAGGAGTCACGATTCACGATAATGTCGTAGTGGGCGCTGGTTCAGTGGTCACTAAAGATTTAGAAAGTGGTGCTATTTACGTCGGTAATCCCGCGAGGAAATTAAGAGACATTACTAAAGAAGATTCAATCTATTTAAAGAAAGAATTGTGGTAAAAAGAAAAGGGCAATGCCCTTTTTTATTTGAATACTTCATTGAATAACTCTGGGTCATCAGTCATGATACAGTCACAACCAAGATCCGCTAAATGTCTCATATCATCAGCGTTATTAATGGTCCAGTATTGTACCGCCATATTTCTTCTATGCGCTCTTTTGATATATGTTTTCTTATCGAGTTTGAACTTCACACCTTTTAAAGTGTAGGAAGTTGGAATTTGCAGACACACAAAGTCCGCTTTATTGAATAAATTAACGCCTAACATTTGGGTGATGACAAAGTTTCTGGCTTCCCCTGTGGATGCCCCTCTAAGAATAGTGGGGTGATTTTCTTTTAAGTCTTTAGCGATTTCATCGTGGAATGTGCCGACAACCACATTTGATTTGTAGTTAGGATATTTATTAGTTAATAAATCATCTAAAACATTAGCAGCTTGATAGCCTTTTTCGCCACCGTTTTTAATTTCAACGATAAATAACAAATCTGGTTTAGAAACGTAGTATTCATTAAAGAGCTCATCAACTTCTAAGATTTGTAAGTTGTTAGCCTTTAAGACATCTTTTCTATCCACTTGGTCTTTATCCACTAATTCTTTGTAAGGATAGTTACCTGATTTATCTTTAAAACCATAGCCCATATTGAAGTTTTGAAGTTCTTCTAAGGTATAGTCAGCGATGAGATGCTCATCTTTGGTGTCATCAAATAGTTTGACATCGCTCATCCTATCAATCGATTTATCGTGAGAGAAAACGATCTTACCATCTTTTGTTAACCAGATATCGCTTTCGATAATATCGTTACCATACTCGCTAACAGCCGCTTTAAAAGCCTTTAAAGTATTTTCTGGATTATTTAATGAGCCACCTCTATGCGCAGCGAGCATTGGCCTTTTTGCGTCAGGATCTTTGATAAAGACGTTATGTTCAATAACTTTTTCCGGAGGAATGATATTAACAATAGCTTCGAATGTGCCAACAACGACGGCTACGCAGCCGATAATAATGATTGTTCTTAGTAATTTTTGCTTATTCATAGTGCTTTACCCCAAATATGTATCCATTGAGTTCTTTCTTTTATTTAACCAGTTCACTAAAGCGTCAACAGCATCTTTATGAACCTTATATGATTTTACTGATTCTGGTGTGTATTTATAAATAATCGTGCCTAGTGTTTGCCATTTTTCATAGTTATGGGCAAATTCATTAGCGAAGGCAACCGCTTCATAATTAGCCTGATTAATCGCTCCAGTTAAAATACCGGAATCTAAGAACACTTTGTAATATTTCTTAACCATGCTTTGATAGAAATCGGTCTTAGAAAGCATAAAGAACCAAGGATTCAAATGCCCGAAGTTAGTGCTGTTATATTCACCTTGAGAAGTGGTGTATGGTGACTCATTAACATTGCCACTGCTCCAGTCAAAATCCCATGGTGCACCAAAGGTGAGTCTTGGATATCTACTTCCCGAGGAGAAGTCCACGAACATATAGAATGAAGAGAATCCAACGTCAACTGTTTTAATGAGTTCATGTAAGACATACATCTTAAAGACTGATTCTAAATCAATCATTGAGTTCAAAGTATCAAATTGATTGTCATATGGTGAATCCACTAAATCGTGATTATCATCTAGGACTTTTAAGCCCTTGTTATTAACCGCACTCATAAAAGCGCTATAGACATTACCTAAATACTTCTTGGCATAGTTAACTTGAACGGTATCATAAACATCTGTTTTGATGGTATAAGCTTTTTTAGGAAGATTGACGCCATTTACAGAATCGCCCCAATCTCTTCCGATTTCAAAGTAATAATCTTCTTGTTTGGCGTAGTTATCGAGTTCTAATAGATAACCGATATCAGTGCCAGTATAGTCTGTATCCGCTTCGTTTAATCTAATTCTATTACCATTAGCTTGTTGTTGTTCTGCAAGTAGATAAACCCCGTTATATTCGCCGTTCATGTAGACATTAACGTGCTTATAATCGGAAGCATAGTTTCTAGAATAGTTGAGTAAGGAATCACCCATATATAAAGCGGTAGCGTTTCTCATCATTGATTGATCAGCGTAATCCGCGAGTAAAACCCAGCTCTTAGCTTTGGCGCCTTGATTTAAACCAAGGACATTAATTTTGCTATTCATCTTAAGACGGTACGCTTTCTTTGAATAAGTCATCGGTCCGTTACCTCTAAATCTCACTAAACCACTGGAGTTATTGATAACATATTTAGACTCACAGTTATCAGTGCTTAAAGTCATATCGACATAGTTTTCTTTGTCTTGGATTTCCACGCCATTCGTGTCGATATAGATATTTGGAAAACCAGTATTTTCAATGATATGTATTTTAGCTTTCTTACTTTCTAATAATTCATGATTAATATCAAAGATATTCGCTGTCACTTCTTTTTCACCAATTTCCGTTAATGAATTGTTTTCATATTCGACAGTGGTGCCATAAGGAATCATACCTTTAATTAATAAGTCATGAGCCTGACCATCATACATATAGTAAGCATCTTCAAAGACGTATTCATTTAACTTATAAGTGGCTTTTTCAAATTCCTCATTACAATCTAAACAGTGATATTTAGCAAGACCACTTTCGATAATAGATGGTTCCTTGATAACTTCTTCTTCGCTCAAATTAGTGTGTTTGCACACTGAAATCTCTTCACTAGAAGAACTGTTTACTTCATCACTTGAATCTTCAACTAGCGAACTTAAAGAACCCGCTCCACAGCTAGGTATAAGTAAACTAATAATTGAGATTAAGACGATTCTTTTCAATCGATTCATACCCATATTTTATGCTAGTTTAGACAAAATAAAAACCCACTCAGTATATACGGAGTGGGATTATTGTCTAATTGGTAGCTGGAGGCGGATTCGAACCGTCGACCGACCGGGTATGAACCGATTGCTCTAGCCAGCTGAGCTATCCAGCCAATTCACTTACTTAGTAAGCGATTTTTAATTATATAGAAAAGAGTGCGTCTCTACAACTAAAAAATTAAAAATTTTATTAATGTTATTGCGAATGATTATTCCCTTCTCTTATAATAAAAACCCAACCCCAAATAAAATTACTATTTTAATGCAATTTTTAAGAGGAAATATTAAGATAAATAAAGAGGTAAATTATGCCAAATTGTCGTAACTGTGGAGCCCGTATCACAAAATTTGATAAAGACATTTGCCCAGTCTGTGGCACAAAGAATCCATTACAAGGTGTCGGTAGTGACACTATGGAAGTCACTTCCCAAATCGATTTGAACAACTTCCAAGAAGGTCAAAAAGTTAAATGCCGCCGCAAAAAACTTTTGTTATTCTTCTTAGCTTTTGGTTTCACAGGTGCGCCATTCTTTTATCTCAAGAAAAAGAAAGCCGGTATCTTCTGGCTCGTTATGAATCTAGTTATCCTCGCTGGTGTTTTTGCCTTATTCTTCTTCTTATTAAAACTTCATATTGCTATTGCAATTTTAGTGCCAGTTCTCACCGTTTATGCCATTAGTGGTATTACCGGTGCCGTATATAACTTCTTACCAGACTTAAGAGATGGTGAGGGAGAGTTCGTTGTTTAATGCAACGCTACTTCGCTAGTATTGATCAAAACTATTTTGTCCATCTAAACCCCGATGATGAACATCATGTTTCCCATGTTATGCGCATGAAGAAGAATGATGAAATCGAAGTGGTCCATGAGGGCAAAGTTTTTTTATGTCGTATTGATGATTTTAACCCTTTAAAAATCTCTGTGATTCACGAGATTGAAAACGATGTTGAAATTAAAGAAGATATCACTCTTTTATTCGCTCTCACCAAAGGTGATAAGATTGATTTAGTCCTTCAAAAAGCCACTGAATTAGGTGTTAAAAAAGTCGCTTTAATTGAAAGCGAAAGAACAGTGGTGACCTACGAAGGAAAAGACCAAGAAAAGAAGCTTGTTCGCTTTAATAAAATCATGAAAGAAGCGAGCGAACAATCACATCGCTTAATCGTTCCAGAACTACTTGGAATCTTTAACTTAAAGAATTTGCCAAAAGAAGTTTTTAGCGATATCAATTATGTCGCTTATGAGAAAGACGCTAGTGATACCGAATCAATCTTCTCCAAAGTGGAAAAAGGTAAATCAGTGACTGTTTTAATTGGACCAGAAGGTGGCTTTAGCGAACAAGAAATCAATAACTTAGTCAAGCAAGGTTTTATTAGAACTTCCTTAGGCAAAAGAATACTTCGCGCAGAAACTGCGGCCATCTACGCCTTAAGTGTGTTAGGATATATCTTAGAAAAATGAAACATTTATTCCCTTATATCGCCTCCAAAGCTAAAAAAAGAAAAGCCTTCGAAGAAAGCGAAGAGTTTCATTTTTTCTTGACCAATCGTCACTTATTAATGCGCTTACCGCACTTTGTGCATTTCTATGACATCGAAAACGATCCTTTTGAAATCATGAGGGCTAATATCGTTTTATATGCCTATATCAATAAAACAAAGATGGAGGAAGAAATCCGTAACTTAGGTAATTATATTAATTCCTCTAACAAAAAGAACCACGCTAACTTTGTTAAATCTTTCCATGAAATCATCTCTGAATTGCCAAATTATCAAGATGGTAATGATAAGATTTATATCCCTTTCTTCACAAGAGCGTTAAACCAAATCTATCTTAACGATCCAGAAAAACTTTTGACTTATCCATATAATGGTTTGATGGAAAACTTTAAGGATACAGTCATCGCTC
>JAEEGH010014486.1_pt1 | contig 17302 bp, 13 predicted proteins | sample 9134181 | NCBI WGS metagenome assembly JAEEGH01 (sample SAMN16246544, study PRJNA631951) | gut metagenome | biome: gut microbiome; feature: rumen; material: DP-attached | host: Bos | place: Iran: Karaj | collected 2018-10
GAGGGCAAAATGTTAGCTGATAAGGGTTGCGCTCCCCCGCGAAACGGGGGAGAAGCGAAGCGGAGGGGGTGTAAAGACCATTGACCATAGCGGGCTATGTGACCGCAGAAGCTAGCAGTTTGCACCAAAAGAAAACAAAAATATGACATAATGATATTCATATAATAAACTAATTTAATTCGTGGGAATTTTTAGAACCCACCTTATATTTACCCTACATTATTCTGTCGATTAATCAAGAAAGCACAAATCCGCTCAGTATGCGACCGCATTTCACTACGGTACCGTCTGCCAAAGGCGGCTTTTGCTCGCGACGCGCAGAATAGAAACGTAAATCGGTGAAGGTGTCTATCGGAGAGACGGTGATGTTGGAAGCCTTCACACCTGCATTTATGAGTTGCTGGCGGTTTATCTCTTTCAGGTCTATGTGGGGCTTTTCGATGTTTGCCCCGTGCATATCGGGCATCATGACGGTATAGCGTTCCATGGCGAAGCCCGCCGTTGCGAAGGTGTCAACAACCTCCTGCCCTACCTCGAAACTATCCTGGCTTATGCCGGGACCTATGGCTGCTGTGCACAGGGAGGCATCGGTGGCATACACGCGATGCATCTCTGCCATTGTCTTTTCAACAATACGCTTTACCGTTCCTTTCCAACCTGCATGTATGGCAGCGGCTATATGGTGCTCAGGGTCGTACACCAAAACTGGTATGCAGTCTGCAGTGCTGATGCCTATAGCTACACCTGGTTTGTCGCTTATAACTGCATCGATGCCCTCGAGTTCTGCCTTGCGGTCTTCTGCCTTCATAGCAAGCATGCGTTCATCTATAACTGCAATGCAATCTGTATGGGTTTGATGTGGATACACTAAATCCGTAGCCTGCACAGGCAAGGCTGCTAACAGCAATTCACGGTTGCGCCCTATGATGCGGTCAGTGGTGAATGCCGTCACTTTGTCTCCTAATGTATAGAATTCCATGTGTATTACTCGGTATATTCAAAGTCCTCAAGGTCTTCTATCTCGTCCTCGTCAAGGTACTCTATATCATCGTCTGTATCTTCTCCTGGCATCTTGCCAATCTCCTCGTCGGCAAGGCGGTCCTCATCATACACTTCGGCAGCGAGGTATGACATATCCTTATCGCGGTGCACTAAAGTGTCTTCGGCTATCACTCCCTTTATTTTGTTGGACTCACTGTTCAGCTCTGCCCACAGTATATCCTTCAGCTCACTAAGTCCCATGCCTGTAACGGCTGATATAAACACTACCTGAAGGTCTTGAGGCAGGTCTTGTCGTAGCATCTCCATGAGTTCCTCGTCAAGCAGATCACACTTAGTAACGGCAAGCACACGGTGCTTTTGCAGCATCTCAGGATTAAACTGCGCCAATTCGTTGAGCAGCAGTTCATACTCCTTCTTTATATCATCAGTATCTCCAGGCACCATAAAGAGCAACAGCGAGTTGCGCTCTATATGACGCAGGAAGCGCAGTCCGAGTCCTTTTCCTTCTGCGGCGCCCTCTATTATACCTGGTATGTCTGCCATGACGAACGACTGGTGGTCACGATAGCTGACAATACCCAACGACGGCTCAAGGGTGGTGAATGGATAGTTGGCTATCTTTGGCTTTGCCGCTGACAATGCAGACAACAACGTGGACTTACCTGCGTTAGGCAGTCCTACAAGTCCTACGTCGGCAAGCAACTTGAGTTCCATAATCACAGTCATCTCCTGCATTGGTTCGCCTGGCTGAGCAAAACGCGGTGCCTGATTGGTGGCTGTCCTAAACTGGAAATTACCCAATCCGCCACGTCCTCCTTTCAGGAGCATAACCTCCTGACCATCTTCCATTACATCACAAACGAACTTACCCGTCTCTGCGTCATAGACCACCGTACCGCACGGTACATCGATATATACATCCTTACCGTCGGTACCATGACACTTGTCCTTACCTCCGTTGCCTCCGTGCTCCGCAAAGATGTGGCGCTGATAGCGCAGATGAAGCAGTGTCCAGTAGTTATGGTTGCCACGCAATATGATGCTACCACCCTTGCCTCCATCTCCACCGTCGGGACCTCCGTTAGGATTATACTTTATATGTTTCAGGTGCATACTGCCCTTACCACCCTTACCAGAGCGGCACAGTATCTTTACATAATCTACGAAATTACTTTCCATGAATAATGTTTAAAACTCCACATTATGCATTGCAAAGAAGAGTTACACTCCCAATCAATAAGCAAGCAGAGCCTACGTATAAATAAATAAAATGATATATCAAGTTACAAAATTAATATTTTTATTTCAATTCACCAAATTTTCTATGCATTGGAATAAAAAAAATGTATGTTTCTGCTTTTTATTCACATACAAACGAGACTATAACAAAATACGCATAACAGGGCATCTTGTACGGAATACTTGTGAACTACTCCGTAATATCGAAAAAACTCTTGTGTTTTGGAGGCAAAGTACGTATAAAAGCTCTCATATTATGTTTCTATCTAGGGCTTTTTATATCGTAACTGCTATTATTTTAGATATTAAAAGCTATCATATTACAACAAAAAAACTTCAGCCTTTTGGGAGCATTCTTACTATCGCCTTTACAGTATATAAAAAATGTCCGGATTTGCTTTCCGGACATTTCTTTGAGTATATATTCGACGTGTATGAATGCTGTATAAGACATGGGAATAGAGGGTCATACATTAAGCATAGCATATTATTGTCGCATAAACTTGCGGCTGGCATCTATACGCAGGAAGATAAACAGGAGGAGTGTGAATCCCCACAAGGAAGAACCTCCATAACTGAAGAAAGGCAATGGGATGCCTATCACTGGCGTCAATCCTAATACCATACCTACATTGATAAATAGATGAAACAGAAATATACTTACGACGCAATAGCCGTAAACTCTGCCAAAGGTGTGGGTTTGACGCTCTGACACATAGATTAGTCTAAGAATAAGACACAAGAATAGCAATAATACACTTGCGGAACCGAGGAAGCCTTCTTCTTCTCCGACTGTGCAGAATATAAAGTCGGTATCTTGCTCTGGAACAAATTTCAACTTTGTCTGGGTGCCATTAAGAAATCCTTTGCCCCGTAAGCCACCGGAGCCAATCGCTATCTCACTTTGGTGAACATTATATCCCGCACCGGCAAGGTCTTCTTCCAAACCTAAGAGTACATTGATGCGCACACGTTGGTGGGGTTCCATTATATTATTGAGCACATAGGAAGCCGAAAAGAAGAATACCGCAGAACCAATAGTGAACAACAAAATAAAGAAGTATTCACGCATGTGGTTGTAATACAAAAGCCAGACAAGGTAACAGATGGTTACAACAAGCAATAGCAACTGCACCCATATGATATTGAATGGTATGACGAACTGTGAAAACAGTAATGCCAATAAGGTTATACCTACAGACGTTAGGAATATATATTTTGTCTCTTTCTTTGCCTTACAATACACTAAAACCAAAGCAGAGGTAAGAATCTGTATGAGCAATAATACCACAAACGGACCTACATGAGTAGGAGTTTCCCAAAGTAAAGGTTGTTCAAAGCGTATGCCGACTACAAAATATACTACCATGGCAATGCCCGTAAAGAGGAAACTTCCTGTCATACCCTCACGATATAACATCAAGAATAACGAGGCATATACAAGGGCTGATCCTGTCTCTTTCTGCATCACTATGAGTATCATTGGCGTTATGATCATAGCTATTGCCTTGGCAAGGTCTTTCCACTTCTCTATGCTGAACTTATACCCCGACATGAGTTTTGCCACTGCCAACGCCGTAGCGAATTTAGCGAATTCTGCCGGTTGGATTCTCAACGGTCCCATAACTATCCATGAACGGGAACCCTTGATTTCATGAGGATTGAAAATCGTTGCAAAGAGTAGCAGCAACATTACTACATATATGGCGAAAGCAAATGTTTCGTATAGTCTGTCGTCTATAAGAAGTAAACATGTACCGAGCATAATACTCGTAACAATCCAGACGATCTGCATGCCAGAACGCGTTTCAAGCGAGAACAGATCGGCATCACCGTATGAATAACTGGCTCCACACACACTGACCCAACCAAATGCTAACAGGGCTATGTATATAAGGATTGTAATCCAGTCGATGGATCGTAATACCGAGTTTTGCTGTTTCATATGACTTTCTTTCGATGTTTATGCAGACAGTATATAATGCCTGCAACTTGATGTGAATAAAAAAACTCAGTAAAGCATTTCTACTAAAAAATACTTGACTGAGTTTTCTATATAGCTGTAATTACCTCTTTTCTTTACTTCTTGATTGTCTTAAGTGCCTTAGCAGCATTCTCATCCTCTGGATCTATGCTAAGAATACGATTCCACCATACGCGAGCCGTCTTCAGGTCATGACGTGAGAAATATGCTACGGAAGCAAGATAACGGCAAGCCTCGATTTCCATACTTCTCAACTGATCTGTCTGCTCTTCCTTTGCAACACAGAAATCATATAGCTTTTGATATAAAGGCTCCGCCAGACACTGGGTATTCTCCGGGTCAAAGTAAGAATAGGTCCAACGAGCATGAGTGTAAAGCACATAGTGCAGATTCTCCCAATTTGGATATTCCGTCTCAAGTTGCTCATATACATTGAACATCTGCCTTATGACAGTCAACTTCTCTTCTCCTTCAAGACCATCCTGCCAATCTCGATATATACCAGCATATTGATATAGCATATAAGCCTTGTCTGATGATGGATACTTCTCCATAAACAACTTATAAAGGTTCAAAGCATCCTTGTAACGCTTCTCCGCCTTAAGAACGTCTATGTTCTTGTTGAGCATCTGTCGAATCTGACCATCCATCTGAGATACGAAATAGTCAGTACACTCAGGAATCTTTGCATAAGTGTTGAAAGCATCGTCAAACTGTGACATACCAAGGTAACAAGAACCTAACGAGAAGTAGTCGATTGAGTTTATTGAATCCTTAGCATTATCAAACCAAATCTTTCCGTGAGCCATTGCTTCCGTATACATGGCTGAACGCGTGGCACTCCAGAAATATACGCGATTAAAACCCTTGTTCTCTGGGAATTTCTCACAACCAATAAGACAGAGTTCCATACACTTGATATCGTTCTGACTCCAATAGCAGTTCTGGACATACTGAATCAACTGGTTCATCGTCAAAGAATATGGATCCACATTCTCCATTGCAGCAGCAGCTTCTTCGTCCTTACCCATTTTGTTATAAAGCATTGCTATCTCTATATCAACATTATAGGTCGGTACAGCCAAACGCAACTCCTCCAATTTTGCCTTTGCCTTTTCTATATCAACACGAGAAATAACATTCGCATACTTTATATAAGGCTCTGGATTCTGTGGATTACTCTCTATTGCCTTGTCAAACCACAAGCATGCCGAATCAACTTCCCAATCTCCATACATATCACCCTTGAGGATGAATGCCTGAGTGAAATTAGGATCTACAGCAAAAGCCTTATCAAGGTACATACGCGTTTTCTCACGCTCGCTATTACGGAAGTAAGCACGAGCAAGAGCTGTCTGTATATATGGATCCTTGTAGAATCGTGCAGACAATTCCTTAGCAATTGTGTCCGCCTGAGTGGAATACTTATGTATAACCTCTGCCATAGCTGCCTGTACCGCATCTGCCTCCTTTGCCATATTCTGTGCATTTGCAGGCATTACGAACACAAAACAAAGCAAAGCTATGATTGTATGTAGTCTCTTTACTATCATCACTAAAGATTATTGAGAGTTTTATTTTTACTTCTTTTTATGCTGTTTGGCCATCTTCTTTGCATACTTCGCATTGTATTTCTCTACCATGCGTAACTGTCTGCTCTTATATCTGTTATCATGACGTTCATGCAAAGCCTTTACCTTCGCTGGATCACGACGCAGACTGCCAATCTTGTATTGCAAACCGAAATTCAGAGACTCATACAAGTGCAGTTTATCAGTGATACTGATAGTGTTGAATCCCTTGATATCATACTCGCTCTTCTGAGCCATGAAATATACTTCCGGGTTGAAGAACAGTGAAAAGCCCTTCTTGCCTAAAGGATATGCAAGTTTGAATCCGCCATTAACGCCAAAGTACCAGTTTTTATCGTCTTGGAACTGAGGTGCAGAATTGTATCCACCATCAAACACTGGCTCAGATGGAGCAACTTTGAATTTAACACCAGACAACCACATAAATGCAGGACCTACATAAGCATGCATCTCAAACTTACGCTTATTCATTCGTCCAGCACATAGATTCATGAGGTTACCCTCAAATGCAAGTGCTCCGAAGAATACCTGGCGGTCTACCTGAACGAGGCCTGTACGTCCCTTTGACCACATCACACCATTATCCATACGATAATGTGCATTGTAAGGCAAATTCTCAAGACGACTTGGATTCATCATATTAAGACTGGCACGTATACCTATATATGTATTAAGCGTATAGTCTGCCCAAATCTGACCGTTCCACTCGAAGTTGCCTGCTCCCCAATCGCTATAACGACGTGACAACATTGCAAATCCGCCAGCAATACCAACTCGAACGCCCTTATTCGTCTTATATGTATAATGCTGTACAGCATCCATCTCTTCAACAGGACGATAGTGAGGACTACGTACCATCACCGTCAGACCAAGATTAAGAGACATGTGGTTCATATCGTGGAGCTCTTCATTCTCTCTATAAACACTATGAGAATAGCGAGGCTCTAAGAACACCTGTAAATCAGGATTGATATAAGCATACGCATGTACACCAAAAGTGTAAGACTCTGTACCAATACGATGTTTCTCTACGAAAGTAGCTTTATACTTTGACATCGTACCATAACCCAAACCAAAGAATGCATAACCTCCAAATGGCTGATTCCAACTGAATTTCTTATAGAAGAAACCAAATGGATTGAACAATGCTTCCGCACGAATACCCATATAGTGAGTATTAAACGTTTGCGTCATATCACCATAAGGAGCGACGTCGTTGCCCTGACCTTCATAAACGACTTCTTCGCGTTTAGCTATCTGAGTGAATCCCGAGAAGCGGAAACCTAAGACAGGAGACCACCATTTACCTATACTAACAGTAGTGGTATGGCCTGTTGAGTTGCCAAACTTCAAATCATTGAGTTTCATTGTCTCTGACCAGTTCAAGCCACCAGCGAACTCAACAAACCAAGGTCTGCGCCAAAGCTCATTAGTCTCATAAGTCTCCTCTGGGAACTTCTCCAAGCGTGAGAGCATGAACTTCACACGTGCAGCCTTAGAAAGGTTATCATTCAGAGCGAACTCAAACGATACATTGGTTCCATAGAAGAGATCGAATCCACGCCAGTTACGAAGATATTCATAATCCATTTGTGGTCCACCGATACCCATGTATGGCTCAATGTTCAAATATGTGTGAGGGCCCGTGAATATCTTCAATTGAACACCAGTATGTGCCTCTGGCGCGAACTTTTTCTTGCCAGTTCCATTGAAGAACGTATAGTTACCTCCAATACCTACAAGTGCCTGCACATCCAACCAACGAGAAGAGTTATATCCCTCGAAGTGTGTTGTGATGTCATGCATATAGTCTAATCTACCAGATACACGTGCAAGACGAAGACCACGCTGATAGTTGTAACCCCATCCCAAACCTGCACTAAGTCTAAGTCCATTCAGTTTGTTCAACCTGGTTCCAACCTGTCCCATAATCTGTATAAGATTCAATTTAGGGGCATTCTCAGCCTGCGGCAAGACTTGCTCATAACCAGCAGAGACACCATAATAGAGATTCTGCAGAATTCCCTTATAGAATTGGTATCCTTTCGGTTTATAGAAGTCCTTGACACTGTAATCCAAAGCATTCACCGCATTGGTACCACGAGCAAGGTTCTTACGTGACATCTTTATGGTGTCACGCATAGCCTGCAGATCTTCCTCGTCAAGCGTATCCAACGGATCCATAAGCCTCAATGAAGCCAAGTCCGAAGGATTAACCGTAGGCGCAGCCTTTAAGCTACAGTTGCTCTGCAGCCCCAACAGCAGTGCTGTTAATACAACAGGAATTAATTTTCTATTCATTTTTTATCTGTAGAATTCAGCTTTATTCAGTAGATTCACTATTCTCTGTAGATGCCTCACCTTCTCCTACTGGATTTTCTCCATTCTCAGTTGACTCATCTACTTCGTCTTCATCACCACTAATCTCCATAACATCATTAGCTCCGTCGGCTGTTGCTTCGTTCTTGAGAGTTACAGAGTTATTAAACATATCGCGATAACGTTCTTTCTGTTTCTTACTGTATTTAAACTTCTCACGCAACTTATCACTTACCTGACCATCGGCAAGATACAACCATTTAAACGATGGCTCAAGTTCAAAGCTATGATCAAAGAAGCACAGATACTTTGGGATATATCCTGGTTTCTTTGGTTCTCCAAGACGCTGTTCCTCTAAATCAGCTTCCAAAATACCACGAAGATACCATTTCTTTGGATTCTCATCATCCATTGCAGCAACCAACTCCTGACAAACAGAATTTGGTACGTTCAATATTTCACGTGCTTCTGTATAAATAACAGCCTTATTATCAGGAGAACAACTGATGACAAAATTCATTGCATCAAGAACCTCCTTCTCCTCTGCAGGAGAAAGCTGATGTGTAGCATACTTTACGAAACCCTCCTTGAACTTTATATATTTCTTGAGTCGCTCTACTTTCGGGTCATTGTCATTAGCAAACCAATAGTTACAGTAGCTCAAAGCACTATCACGCTCTTCCATCTGGAAGTATGTGATAATCTGATTAATCAACACCTCACGACGGTTTTTCTGTGCCTTCTCGCTACGCTCACGAACTGACATCGCACGCAAACGGGAATTGATAAATGGAGCAAGCACCCTTGCATCAGGCTTACCCTGACGTGAGTTCAACATAGCCATCTTATTGGCTACATACATTGAGAACTTGATATTTTCATAACCAGCAGTTCTTGTTACGTGATTATATGCAATCATCGTAAGAGTATCCAATTCTGCTGAATCTTTGATTACAGTATAAAGGTTATAGTAGTCACCATCAGAAAAATCCTTTCCCTTTCCCTGAAGCAAATCGTGCTTACGCTCCAAATATGCAGCATATGCCTCATCCGCATCCATAATATGCTCACGCTCATAACGATATGTCACACGCATACGACGCTGAGTAACAAGTACAGGTTCTATGACAGTTTCATAGCCTTCAATGGCCTGTATAGCTGCATCGCCGCCATAACCATTCATACCCATATTCTTACGAATCTGTTCTGCATGACCAGGGAATCCATCTTCTTCAACCTGTTTTGCAACGTCCTCCCAAGTGTACACCTTTGGAGCACCTGTATGGAACGCAACATCTACCTTACCCATGTAATTGCGCACCTTCTGAACTGCAACCTTTGTACGCTCTGCTGCAAGTCTGCGGTTTGATTCCAAACCACCTTCTGGTGAAGCCGAAGCCTCAACCTTAACTTCCATCAACTGATCTCCATATGAACGCAACTCTGTAACAAGGTCATTCAACATCTTTTCATTAATAGAGTCGTTAATCAGTTCTGATTTACCGACTATAAATCTAAGACGGAGATCCTGATTCTTCGTATCGTAGTTACTCTCTGCTGTTACCTGGAACTCATCTACATCCATATCAGCAGCGGCAACACCAAGATCAATGAACTTAAAGATGTTCTTACCATTACAAGAACCTGTCGAAGCAGACTGATGGAAATAGTCATTATTAAATTCAGCAAGTACTACTTCGTATGGTATTTTATAGGTCTTACGACGATTTGGCTTCACATAAACCAACGTAGTATCTACATATATTTTCTCGTCATCATACAATAACTTTGGACTATAGCAATATGCGACATTATCATATTTCATATAATTGAAACGCATACGCTTATCCTGAAGCTTATGATACTCATAACCCTCCATTACGACACCAGGAATATAATCCACTGTATCCTCCGTCTGACAATCTACAGACATTGGCTGAATAACAAGGCGTGCCTTGCTGTTTCCGTATGCCTTAGGTAAATCTACATGTATTCTGAAATACATATTTTTACCATCATCAATAGGAGGAGCTGCCACAATATTAATCGTATCCTTATTAACACCAAAGACATCCACATTCTCAATTCGCTGAGAACCCTTATCCATAGTGCTCTTGAAAGCATGCTCATACTCAGTCTGACCCTCCGCGAGAGTAATAACCTGGAATCGAGCATCCTCAATAGTCAACTCATCTTCTGGGTCATACGTAGAGATAAGTATCGCCATATCAGGATATGCATGCACCCTAAAGTCACCATTACCCTTTGAGTTTCTGAACTTAATCTTATTCTTAGCAAGTGCATCGTCCCAAGCTGTCAAGACAATATTACCACCATCACCACGCTGAAGAGCAATAGCATCCTCAAGTGACTTTAATACAGAATTAGCTTTATTCGTTGTCTTAAACAAAGCATATTGTACTGTACGATAAGTTTTTTGTCCAGACGTCTCAAAACAAACGTGAACATTTGCATCAATAGCATCTCCCTGTGCTTTAGCATTATTTATACCAAACACAGTAAGCAAAGCAAATAAGAGTATGTATGATAAGCTACGCTTCATTCTTATATTGTTTTTGATATGACTTTACTTTAATATATATGACACTGATACACCTATTTTAATAGGGCATAACATTGTTGCACGTGAGTTGGTTGGAATCTCGCCATAATGATTATCTGGTGAATCACCTTCCTTATCTATAAAATTATGTTTTGCATAATCTTCACCAACAAAATAGTTTCTCTCATCACGAGCTACGAATCCCAAACTTGTATGAAAATCTATGAGCAAACGACGAGTTACAGGCCATACATAACCATATGACATACCTGCACCCATAGCATGACCATGATAGCGCTTTGAATACGCTTCTATATCATACTTTGTAAGAATACCAACAGCACCAACATAATGATGGAACAATGGACGACCACCGAAATACAATCTCCATTCCGGCTGAAAGGCAAGCATTTTCCAATTTTTACCCATAATTTTATTGCCCCACAATCCATCAACTGCTAAAGACGAACGTTTATTCAAAACCAATTCAAAACCAAATGAATAGGCTTGCATTGCATCCATCATAGCATTCGTGTTTATAGAAACAATCTGTGCTGAGCTCCTACTGAAAGACAATGATGCAATTATTAGTATAAGCAGTATTTTTTTCATATCTACTTTCTGACTGATATCTAAACTATTATTATAATCTCATTAGTCCTTCCAGACCAGCGTTTCATTACCAAGTGCCTTATTCAGCATCTCCGCAGTTATCTTAGTACTGATTTTAATTGGAAGAGTCGTACTACCGCCCCAACGCCATCCTTCTTCATCCTTACGTATGATACCAGACTGACGTATAGACTTACTTATATTGCATAGTACCTGCAAATTAAAATTAGTGCCATTCCATGAACATGGTAGAATCAACTGAAGTACACCAGGGCCATTAGTCGAAGTTGTCAACAAAGTATCCACCCCATAAGACACATTCATCAGGCCCAAAGTTCTATCCAATTTAACGACCTTTTTACTTGCATTATCAGCTTCAGTCAAGTGTAATCTGAAAGGCATTTTACAAGTATTTTCTGTATCATAAATCTGATAATAGAAATTCATACGCTGAGGAATTCCTGAAACACATGCATAACCATCAGTGATGACAAAATTCGTCAAATCTTCAGCCTTTTGAATCTCTACACTAATTGTATAGTCTTGCTGAGCGAGAACAGGTTGCATAACTATTTTCTTATGCGAACCTATTTTCAAAGTATCATGAGAAATACCTCCTATAGCTAAACCATTGGCCATTTTTACATAAGGAGCATCCTCTCCATTGGCATTCTTATAGACATTTTTATCATCCCATCCCCACCAAGGAAGCTGCATCTCACCATAATATTCACCACTATAAGAACCCGTATTATAATTGAACCAAGTATCCTTCATGTTATCATAACTTGGACACTTCAGACTTTCAAAAACGCTTGGCTCATCTATTGTATAATTAGGCTCATATGTACGTTGTACCATAGCAACAGTACGGAACACACCTGCTCCAAACGAAAAATGAGACTCTGTGTATGGATCCCCATTATGCGTCCAAGTTACCTTATCACCATTCAAATTATACTGAGTCCATTCATCGAGATTTTCCTTGAATGTCGACCTTTCCTCACCTGGTTGCGCACTTATTCCCTTCGGACTCTCTACAAAAATCCTATTATCTTGCTTCTGTATCACAAGGTGTTTCAAATTATTACCTTTACCAGAAGTTTCATAAGTATAGATATGGAGGTAATCCGTACCACCCATCATATCAAGCAAATTCGACAAATCATACGTGAAATAGGTAGAATCTACGAGTACAGAGCCATAGTTATCTATAATATCTTCTTCTGTACAAGAATTCAAAGATACTGTGAGCGGCAACGCACTTACGGTCAACACCGCCATTTGTATTATATTTCTAAGCTTCATCATTATCCTCCTTTCTTGTACTATTCAACAAGGCACTATCTTGTTCCGATTCTGAGACATTCTCATCCTTCACATCCTCAGTCGGTTCTGGCTGCTGTTGTGGTTCTGGTTGGCTTTCTACCTGTGGCTCACTACTTTGTGTTGCTGCAGATGTACTTTCTGCCTCAGACTCAGCCTCGGCTTTTTTCTTATTCTTTTTATTCTTCTTACTCTTACCTGGCTCTACTTCATACAAAGCCTCACCCTGCTGCTCAGACTCAGCCTTGAGTGTCTCTATATCCTTCTTAGTACGCTCAATCTGTTCTGCTTTTTCTTCAGCCGTACGTACTGCAAGAACAGAGTCGTATATATGACGGAAATCCAGATACACAACCTTATATATAGAATCCGCAATATACTGCTGCAGGGCTCTTGCCTCTGCATCTGAATACAGAGAGTCCATCAAAGAACGATACTGAACATCAGCATCATAGCGCCAACGATACCTCTTTTGTATAGGATAGTTTCCAAAACGATACACAAAAGAAACATGGAGATCCTTCAAGACTGGTATTGGGTTAAACTTCCACTTATCAGACTTTTCTGTCACACCATAGGCATTATTCTCCTGATCTATATCGTATTTATCTGTCTTGTGAACACAGAAACCTGCGCTAAAACCACAATCCAAATCCAAAGAATTGCCATCAGAGAACTGATACAGAGGTTTTTCGAATCCCCATGTAAAACCAGCCTGTATAGCATTGCCCTGAGTACCTTTGATTGCATCCTTCAACAAGAAAGAGTACTTGGTATACGCTACATAACCACCACGATAGAACACCCATGTAGGATGGCTTGGCAACATAGCACGCGCAGAAAGAATCTTCTCATACCACAAGCGGTGATGATGGAAAATTCCCGTTGGTGTAGCCTGACGCTCGCGCCAATATGCACGACCTTCGAGAGAAACCTCAAAGATGTTGAATACCAATGGCATCACGAACGTGTTCTTCATAGATGGACGGTAGCGTACATTTGCCATTACAGACCATCTGTTGTAGTTACGACCTTTGATGTCGAACTCCACACCAAGGTTAGGCACACACATAACCCAGTCAACTGCATTAGTGTGCAAAGACACACGTTCTGCCAATGACAGGGTATCAATGTTGTGACTATCATCCATCACTGAATGCGCGCTAACACTCAGTGACAACAGCATCGCACACGCCATGACCACATGACGCAGAGCTGATTTTGATTTTGTGTAGTATATTTCCTTCATTAGTTTCCGATGAAACATTTTTGCGTAATTTTACGTAATTTCCGTAACAAGGTGCAAAATTACAACTTTTTTTGTAATTTTACATATTGATATCTATATTTTTTGCATGTCATTTAGATTTCTTAACATAAATCATTACAACGTCATTTTTGCACCTTATTTAATTATATACTGAAATGCTTTATGCAGGCATCTTACAATATCACTTGCAACAAGACTTTCTTCGCCGACTTCCCTAGCGGCAAAATCGCCAGCTAATCCATGAACATACATTCCGATCATTGTAGCATCAGCCGATGAATACCCCCTTGCAAGCAAGCCGGTTATAATTCCCGTCAGGACATCCCCGCTACCAGCTGTAGCCATCCCAGCATTTCCTGTATTATTGAAGATTATCTGACCTTCCGGCATACACAGCGCTGTATGATGTCCTTTCAGCAACACATAGCCACGTACACGCTGTGCCATGTCACAAGCTTTCATCAGACGGTCATAGTCATCCTCTGGCGCAGAGTCGCACAACCTATCCATTTCTTTCGGATGCGGAGTAAAAATAAGTCCGTCAGGCAACTGCTGCAACCAAGCCCTATGTGATGACAATACATTCAAGGCATCAGCATCAAGCACCACGGGCACTTTCGCATTCCTTATCTGAGTCATCAGAGCAATAGCCGTACCCTCCACTTGCCCCATACCAGGACCGATACCCATTGCCGTGTATTTTGTATTGTCAGTAGGCTGCGTAAAAGCTTCATCATCCTTATCCGCATCAACTATTGCTTCCGGCACGCTAATTTGCATTATATCATTATTACAACGTGGAGTATGCACCGTAACCTTACCCACTCCACTTCGCAAGCATGATTTTGCAGCAAGTATAGCTGCACCAGCCATTCCATAGCTACCCGCAACAATCAATGCATGTCCCATATCTCCCTTGTGTGCGAACTTACTGCGTTGCCTAACTCTCTCCTTCACCATACCTTCTTCCAATACAGAATACAGAGTGTCGGTCTTCGCAATATATTCTTTGTCCAATCCAATATCCAACACACGCAAATCACCAACATAGCGCTGATTGTCGGCAAACATCATGCAGAGTTTCTTCATGCCAAGCGTTAGCGTCACATCTGCCTCCACAATATTTTGCTTTACGTTGTAGGTATTCTGCTCCGTCATCAAACCTGATGGCAAATCTATACTTATCACCATCGCTTCCGATGCATTGACATACCTTACCACGGCTGCAAAGCCTCCTGTCAACGGTTTGCTTATGCCTGAACCAAACAAACCATCTATCACCACCATACCTTTAACCAAATGTGGTGGTTCAAATTCCTGTACAACTTCTATCAGCGCATCAGCATATTTACCTTTCAATCTATCACGGTTAGCCTGGCAGTCTGGTGACAATTTCCCTGTAACGTTAAACAGATATGCCACGGCCTGCACACCTCTGTCACGCAGCAAACGCGTAACAGCCAACGCATCACCACCATTGTTGCCTGGACCAGCAAACACGACAACCTGCGTATCGTCATCGCAGAATTCCATCGTTTCCTTTGTCACCGCCACAGCTGCGCGTTCCATCAAATCTATAGAGGTAATAGATTCACGTTCAATAGTGTATTTATCCAGTTCATGTATCTGTGCACTTGTGAATATCTTCATGCTATGCCTGCTTTTATGATTCTGTAAAAACTTGTCAGTAAATATTCCGTTGAATAATAGAAATGTATTGCAAAATTACAAAAAAAACATGAATTATAACAAAATATTCAAAGTTTTTTATTAATTTTGCATCAAATTCTTATTTTATGGAGCAAAAACGCATTAAAATAAAGGACAAAACCTTCGAATTAACCATTCCAGAGTCAGAAATACTCTCTGCCATAAAGAAATTGGCAAATGAGTTACGCAAAGACTATTCCGACCTGGATCCTATATTCGTAACCGTCCTCAGCGGTGCGTTTATATTTGCCTCAGACATTTTACGCCTCGTAGACTTCCCTTGTCAGCTTGCCTTCACGAAGCTCAAGAGTTACGAAGGCGCTGCCACCACAGGCAACATCACAGAAGAGTTACCCGTCACCCTCGATGTCACAGGGCGACACATTATTATATTAGAGGACATTGTAGAGACAGGACTCAGCATGCAGTTTCTCGTAAGCAAGCTACGTGAGCACAACCCCGCATCCGTAAACATATGCACTCTCTCATTCAAGCCTGAGAAATGCAAGGTTGAGGGACTTCCTGTAAAATACGTAGGAATGACGTTACCCGAGGCTTTTATTGTTGGCTACGGACTCGACTACGACCAGTACGGCCGAGAGTTACGCGACATCTATTCACTCGTAAATGATCGCTGAAACTCAATACGTAATAAAAGGATAACTTACAAACAAATCATACATATTTTTAAACACAAATGAAGAATATTGTAATTTTCGGTGCCCCAGGTTCAGGCAAGGGCACACAGAGCGACAAGATTATCGCAGAGTTCGGAGTAGCTCACATCTCTACCGGCGACGTGCTCCGCGCAGAAATCAAGGCAGGCACAGAGTTGGGCAAAACCGCATCAGGCTACATCAACGAGGGTAAGCTCGTACCAGACTCTCTCATCATCGACATGCTCGCCTCTACTCTCGACAGCAAGGGCAAGGACATCCCTGGCGTTATCTTCGACGGTTTCCCACGCACCATAGCACAGGCAGAGGCTCTCGACAAAATGCTCGAAGAGCGCGGCGAGAAGGTTTCTACCGTCATCGGCCTCGAGGTTGACGACGAGGAGCTCATCAAGCGCATCATTGCACGCGGTAAGACTTCCGGTCGCGCTGACGACAACGAGGAGACAGCAAAGAAGCGTCTTGACACATATTATTCACAGACTCTTCCTCTCAAGGATTTCTACATCGCACAGGGCAAGTACGCCAAGATCAACGGTGTAGGTTCTATCGATGACATCTACGCTGCCATCAGCAAGGCTATCAAGGAGGCATAAGCCCACCTTAATTTAATATAAAGCGCAACTATAGTTTTTCTGCAAAATCTATGGTTGCGTTTTTTTCTTCATTCCACATCCGCACGTTGCCCCTCATTTTCCAAAACCGAACTCAAGAAAGTTCAGTCCAACGGAAACAACCTAAATATTTCCCACAAGTACCATCAAACACTTTTCACAAAAAAATGCAAGACGCATCTAAAGCTATATCCATTCGCATAATAAAAATATACGCAATCAAAAGAAACAAAACTACTAATGGAACACAAATCCACCCACATAAGTAAGCATGCATAATTATTTATGGTGGGTTCTAATAATTCCCACTGTCAGATTTTTGAATTTGTTTCGAGGGCAAAATGTTAACTGATAAGTGAGCATAGCGGGCTATGTGACCGCAGAAGTTAACAGTTTG
>JAEEGH010014487.1_pt1 | contig 17302 bp, 15 predicted proteins | sample 9134181 | NCBI WGS metagenome assembly JAEEGH01 (sample SAMN16246544, study PRJNA631951) | gut metagenome | biome: gut microbiome; feature: rumen; material: DP-attached | host: Bos | place: Iran: Karaj | collected 2018-10
TGGCAAATGTCAAATTGCCATCCTTGGCATCCACTGCGATTGTGGAACCTTCCGGGAATTCTCCTGCCAGAAGGTGCTTTGCCAGCTGGTTCTGCAGCATATTCTGGATTGTCCTCTTAAGAGGCCTTGCTCCGAACTGAGGCTGATACCCTTCCTTGACAAACAGCTTCTTGGCTGCATCGGATACTGTTATGCCCAGCTTCCGTGCCTTAAGCCGGTTGGCAATATGCTCAAGCTCGATATCCACAATCTTGCCGATATGCTCCTCGCCAAGCCTGTTGAACATGATGATCTCATCAATACGGTTCAGGAACTCAGGCTTGAATGTCTGCCTTAAGAGTGCATCCACCTGCGGTCTTGCCTTCTCCGGGTCATCCACCTGAAGAATATATTCGCTTCCCAGGTTGCTGGTCATGATTATAATGGTGTTCTTGAAGTCCACCACCCGTCCCTGCCCGTCGGTAAGCCGTCCATCGTCCAAGAGCTGCAGCATGATGTTGAACACATCTGGATGGGCCTTCTCAATCTCGTCAAAAAGGATTACAGAATATGGCCTTCTGCGCACTGCCTCGGTAAGCTGTCCTCCCTGGTCGTAGCCCACATATCCCGGAGGGGCTCCAATAAGCCTGGAGACTGTATGCTTCTCCATATACTCACTCATATCGATACGGGTAAGGGCATGCTCATCATCAAACAGGAAGTCTGCCAAAGTCTTGGCAAGCTCGGTCTTTCCTACACCTGTAGGACCCAGGAAAATGAAGGTGCCTAGCGGTTTACCCTCTTCCGAAAGTCCTGTCTTGTTACGTCTGATGGCATCGGATACAGCCTTGATAGCCTTCTCCTGCCCTACAACACGCTTACTCAGGATAGACTCAAGATTGATGTACTTCTCGATCTCAGAAGCCATCATCTTGGACACTGGAATGCCAGTCCATGCCGAAACGACGCGGGCAATATCCTCCTCGCCAACTTCCTCCTGGAGCATGCTGCTCTCTCCCTGAATCTTCTGGAGCTGCTCTGTCTTCGCTTTCCGCTGGGCCTCAATCTGTGGAATAAGGCCATACTTTATCTCGCCGGCCTTACCCAGATTGCCCTCACGCTCGTATTTGGCCTCCTCACTCTTAAGCTGCTCAAGCTTCTCCTTAAGACCGCGGATCTCGTCAATCGCGCTCTTCTCGTTCTTCCACTGGAGCTTCATGGCATCCTGCTTGTTCTTAAGTTCTGCCAGCTCCTTCTCGATATTTGCAAGCCGTTCCTTGGAGGCATCGTCAGTCTCCCTTGTAAGGGCGTGCTTCTCGATATTGAGCTGCAAAATCTTCCGCTCTATCTTATCCAGCTCAGTCGGCTGGCTCTCAATCTCCATCTTAAGCTTGCTGGCTGCCTCATCCATCAGGTCGATAGCCTTGTCCGGCAGGAACCTTGATGTGATGTACCTGTCGGAGAGCACTGCCGATGCAATGATAGCCTCATCCTTGATCCGCACACCGTGATGAACCTCGTACCTGTCCTTAAGGCCACGCAGAATAGCGATAGTGTCCTCCACACTCGGCTCCTTTGTGTAGACGGTCTGAAACCGCCTTTCAAAGGCAGCATCCTTCTCCACATACTTCCGGTACTCATCCAGTGTGGTGGCACCGATACACCGCAGCTCACCCCTTGCCAGAGCAGGCTTGAGCAGGTTGGAGGCATCCATAGCCCCCTCTGCGGCACCAGCACCCATAAGTGTGTGGAGCTCATCAATGAAAAGGATGATATTGCCGTTGCTCTCGGTAACCTCCTTGAGCACAGCCTTGAGCCGTTCCTCGAACTCGCCGCGGAACTTGGCTCCAGCCACCAGTGCTCCCATATCAAGGGCCAGCAGCTTCTTATTCTTAAGTGAATCTGGGACATCACCTGCCACAATACGGCGGGCAAGCCCCTCTACAACCGCTGTCTTACCTACACCAGGCTCACCGATGAGCACCGGGTTGTTCTTTGTACGGCGTGAAAGCACCTGCATGACACGGCGGATCTCCTCGTCCCTTCCGATGACCGGGTCCAGCTTGTCACGGCGCGCCAGTTCTGTAAGGTCGCGGCAATACTTCTCCAGGGTCTGGAACTTGCCCTCCGGGTTCTGGTCTGTCACCCTCTGATTTCCGCGGATAGCCACCAGTGTCTGGAGGATTGAGTCCTTGGTTATGCCATGTCTTTTGAGCATACGGCCGCATTCAGTGTCGGATGTGGCTATTGCCATGAATATATGCTCTGTGCTTATGTATTCATCCTTAAGGTTGTCTGCCTCTTTCTCTGCCTCGTTCAAGATCTGGTATGATGCGTTGCTCAGACTTACCTGGGTTACCCCGCCGTATGCCCGTGCAAGACGCTGAATAAGGCGTTCTGTCTCTGAGATTAAAAGATCTTTTCCTGCTCCAAGCTTGTCCACCAGAGGTGGTACAATGCCATCCTGCTGTGAAAGAAGTGCCATGAGCAGATGCTCTGGCTCCAGGACCGGATGATTGTACTTTGTGACAAGGCGCTGAGCCTCCATAATAGCTTCTTGTGTTTTAACTGTAAATTTTTCCTGATTCATTTTTGTGCCTCTTAATTGTCCGGTATACATAAAAAATACTAATGATTTCGGTTGCAGACAATAGAAAAATTCGGTATCATAAAATCGGAGGGGAACATGGAGACATCTTTTGATCTCATCATCATAGGAGCAGGACCGGCAGGTCTGACTGCAGCCCAGTATGGAGCCCGGGCAAACCTTAGGACATTATTAATAGAGGAAGCCTCTGTAGGAGGCCAGAGCCTCAATATAACAGACCTGGAGAACTACCCCGGGTTCGAGAATCCTATAAGCGGAGGAGAACTCTGCAGCAAGATGAAAGCCCAGGCCGACAAGTTCGGCGCCCAGTTCATGGCAGCTTCTGTGCAGTCCATATCAAAGCAGGATGACCTCTTCACACTGACCACCGACAGCGGAATCTTCACAGCACTCACCGTGATACTGGCCACCGGAGCCAAGCACCGGAAGCTGGGTGCTAAGGGCGAGGATGACTTTGCAGGCCGGGGCGTCTCCTACTGCGCCGCCTGTGACGGAGCCTTCTTCAAGGGAAAGAAAATCATTGTGGTTGGGGGTGGCGACACCGCCTGCTCCGAGGCCCTTTTCCTTGCAAACCTTTCAGACAATATAATAATGATACACCGCAAGGACCGGTTCAGGGCACAGAAAGCTCTGGCCGACCGGGTGCTGGCAAACAAGAATATAGAGGTGCGATTCAACACCACCTGCACCGAGATAAAAGGAAGCAACAAGGTGGAGTCGGCTGTGCTGATGGAGAACGGAATACAGTACGAGCAGGACACCGATGCTGTGTTCATCTTTACAGGCATACTGCCCCAGAACCAGCTGGCCGAAGGGGTCAACATGGATGAGGCCGGGTACATTGTGACTGACAGCCGCATGGAGACCTCTCTGCGGGGCCTTTTTGCTGTGGGCGATGTGCGCAATTCCCCCTTCCGCCAGGTGGTTACAGCTTGCGCAGACGGTGCGGTGGCAGCCCACTATGCCGGCATGCTGGTGGATGAGCTCAAGGGAGAGGCCTACATCTGAAAAAGCTTCTGCTCTTTTTCATTCTATTCTTATTATGCTTCTCTATTACTGCCCAGAATGTGGATTTCTGGCAGGAGGCTGATGATGATACTGTTGTCTCTGCTATTCTGGATGCCATGAGCAACGAGGAGATGGCAGGCCAGCTTTTCATGATCAGCTACCCTGGCGCAGAGCTTGATGAGACTGCGATGGAATGGATAGATGAACGTTGTCTGGGCGGACTTAAGATATTCGGTAAAAATGTGGGATCGCTCCCCAAGCTTGCAGCAAATGTAGGAATAATGCAGACTATGGCGCTCCAGACCAAGTATCGTATTCCCCTGCTTACCGCCACCGACCAGGAGGGAGGCTGGGTTCGGCACATAAAGTTTGAGACATCGGAGACAGCAGGAAATATGTCGCTGGGAGCATCGGGAATAAAGAGCGATGCCCTTATGACCAGCCTTTACATAAACCAGCAGCTTAAGGTGCTAGGAATAAACATGAACTTTGCTCCCACCGTGGATCTCTACTTCAACCCTGACAACTATGTAATCGGCCCCCGAGCTTTCAGTTCGGACCCGGCACTTACCGCAGAACTGGCAAAGGCATGGTTCGAGGGAGCTCAGGAGGCTGGGATTATAGCTACTGCCAAGCACTTCCCGGGACATGGCAGGACAAATAAGGATTCCCACGGAAGCCTTCCTGTAATAAAAGTCACCCTTCAGGAGATAGAAGAGAGCGACCTAGTGCCATACAAGACACTGATTGAGGCCGGTATTCCAGCCATCATGGCCGGCCATCTGGCATATCCGAAGATTACCGGAAGCAATAGGCCTGCAACCATATCCCAGGTGCTGCTCAAGACTGTGCTCCGGGACAGACTTGGTTTCAAGGGAATGATTATCACCGATGACATGATCATGGGCGGGGCTTCCAAATACACACAAAACACAGCAAGCGCCTGCTTTGAGGCAATAAAGAGCGGTGTTGACATGGTGCTGGTATCCAAGGATGCAGAAACCTTTGACCAGGCCCACAGGATGATTGTCCAGGAGATGGAGGCCAATCCCCAGTTCAGACAGCAGGTACGGGAAAGCGCAGAGCGCATACTTAGGGTCAAACTCAAATATATCAAACCGGAGGGAGAAAAAAATATTATTCCAGATGTGGATTATGTCCGAAGATTCTTTCCCGACCGTCAGGCCCAGAGCTTTTTCTACCGCCAGGCATGCCGCAGTGTATCATTCATCAGAAATGCAGATGAGGATTATATAAATCTGGAAGATAAGAAGGTGCTTTTTGTGGGTCCCCACTACTTCCTCAAGGAGGCAATCCACCATTATCCCAAAGCTGGAACATATCAGATTGTCCCCTACTTCTACGACACCGACGGCTGGAAACCTGGTGATCTGGGCCATCTTATCTATAAATACGACAAGGTGGTGTTCTGCGTAGCTAGCCCAGCCCATGCTCAGATGCTCTCGCGCCTAAGCATATTCAAGGAAAACATCATAGTATTCTCGCTGCTATCCCCCGCCTTCTTGGATGACGTGCCCTGGGCCAAGGGCATAGCAGTATATGGCAGGGACAAATCATCCATAGCGGCCGGACTTTCCGCCTTGGCCGGGGAATTCGTTCCCACAGCCAAGGTGCCTATCCCCCTCAAGGAGGCAGAATGAGCTGGATCAAGATAGAAGATGCAGTCCAGCCACAGCAACTGGAGCAACTTAAAGCCTTGGTGCGCCCCCAGGAGACAAGCTGCATCGACGCAGTCCCCATGCTGGACGGCACCAGAAAGCTTTCCAAGCCCATAATAGCCCACATATCAGAGGACACAATAGATGCGGCCCTATTCTTCACCAGTTACGGCAGGACAATGCCGGTTCTGGGCCCCCAGTTCTTCTTCCATCAGGAGGATGTAAAATATATATCGACCCTGGCCGGTAATGCAGTATTCCTCCCCACATCGGTGTCGGGCCGGTCGGAGGCTGTGGATGCATTCCTGGAACGCTTTTCCTGCGGACAGCGGCAGCAGGTGATAGAACACTATATAATGGAGCTTTCCCCAGACAACTTCCGCAAGCCCCAGCTGCCACCCCTAAAAATAAAGATACTCAGGGGCTCCAAGCGCCAGCTTCTGCCACTCTTTCCACTCCAGAAGACCTACGAGAGACAAGAGGTACTCCTGAACCCTGCATCCCAGGACACCATGGAGACCTTCCGCTGGCTTAAGTCAATCCTCACCAACGAGACCTGCTTCTATGCCAAACGGGGCTTCCGCTACGTCTCAAAAGCAAACACAAATGCCAGAGGCTTCGACCACATACAGATAGGCGGCGTCTTCACCATAAAGCGGTTCCGGGGTCAGGGCTGCGCGCTCCATACAGTGGCTGCACTGTGCCGTCATATCATAGAAGAGGAGCACAAGAGCCCTTCCCTCTTTGTCCGCAGCAGCAATGAAACTGCTATAAAGCTATATCAAAAGCTTGGTTTTGAGATAAAAGACACTACAAAGACTGTGTATTTAGACTGATTACCAGTGGTTGAATGAGATTACCTGGGATGTAGGCTTACGGTCAGTGTGAGTGGGTTCCTCGTCCTTCTCTCCAACTGCCAGCATCATCACAACGCGCATGGAGTACGGCAGGGTCAGGATATTATGCACTGTATTCTCGTTGAACATGGTGACAATGCAGCTGCCGTAGCCTTCCTTCTCGGCCTGGAGCATCATGAAAGAAACTGCAAAGGTTATGTCGATAGGATAAGCCGGCTGGCCATTGGGCATGATATACTCAATGTTTGTGGAACAGGCCACGATTACAGCACCTGCATCCTGCACATGCTGCTGGCCATAGGCTGCAGAAGATATTTTACTTTTGATCTCAGGGTCATCAACTACCAGAAAGCGCCATGGCTGCCGATTCTTTGCAGAAGGGGCCAGCCGTCCAGCCTCAAGTATGCGGCTGAGCTTTTCTGGATCCAAAGGCACATTTTTAAAGTGCCTCACGCTGAATCTGTTCTTTATCTCTGGCAATAATCCCATAATTTCATTATATGGTAAGGAAATATTCCTGTCAACATTAAATATTGTAACTGAACTGCCTTGGAGACACCAGTTCAGTGGCCGAATCTATGGCGAACTTGTCGGTCATGCCAGCTATGTAATCGGGGATCACATAGGAGAAATCTTCCTCAGCCTTATAGAAAGCCTCCATCTTCTGCAGATACCCGGCAAACTCGGTGGCCAGATTGGTCATCTCGCCCTCATACCTTCCATAATCAAAGCCATACCGGCCGAAAATCTCGGTCAGGTATTCCCACAGAGTATCTATAAGACGCTGGATCCGCTGGTCATATTTTATGAGCTCTGGGCTCTGGTATATACGCTCGTAATTGAACTTCTTGAGGCACACCATAGCCTCGTACACCGGGTCGGAGAACCCGATCTTGCCCACTTTCTCCGCACTCTCCACCGCATCGCACACCATTGTGTTTATCATGCTGCTGTTGTCGCCGCCAAGGACGCGGGTAACCAGTGGGGGCACATCCTCCACCTTAACAACCCCAAGCCGCAGGGCATCCTCCAGATCCCGCCCCAAGTATGCTATCTTGTCGGACATGCGCACTGCAATCCCTTCCCAGGTGCATGGATAGAAGGAGCGGCTTTTAACCTCCTCGGGCACACAGGGCTCGGCTGCCGGTTCCAGGTATTGCTCAAACTTCTCGCCGCAGTGGTTTATTATGCCGTCCCTCACCGCATAGGTCAGGTTGAGTCCCTTGCCGCAATTGATCAGGTGATCCACCACCCTGAGGGAATAGACCTCGTGGCAGAAGCCTCCTTGCTTCTCCAGATATTTGGAGAGCATGCTCTCACCTGTGTGGCCGAAAGGAGTGTGCCCCAGATCGTGCCCTACGCTTATGGCCCAGGCCAGGTCGGTATCCAGTCCCAGAGCCTTGCAGATAGTCACCGCAATGGTGGCCACATGCATCACATGTTCCATACGGGTACAGATGTGGTCGTTATGGGGAGCAAAGAATACCTGTGTCTTGTGCTTGAGACGACGATAGGGATATGAGTGGATGATTGCCGTCATATCTCTGAAAAAATATCCCCGGATATCTTCTTTCCGGGGATACAATCGTTTACATAATGTCTCAGAATTTATATGATTCTGGACCTTCATCAGAATGCTACACCGCCGATTATACCGATACAGCTGTTGATCTTCTCGTCAAAGTACTGGGTATAAGGAATCTCAATATGAACTGGGCCCAGGGAGAATCCGATACCTACCATGAACTTCATCTTGAAGTTGTCATCATCGCCATCTGCGGAGAAGTGCATCTTTGACTTTGTAGGATCATCATTGCCTTCCAGTCTTACCTTTGCATCAGAATCTGCTGTGATCTCGTTATCTCCGCCGAACATGAAGTCTGCTCCCAGTCCTCCGAAGAGCTCAACGATTGTCAGCTTGACACCGGTAGTGATCTCTACAGGGATAATGTGTCTGGTGGTCTCGGACTTAACATTCAGGTCTGCATCATACTTGAAGTTATGGCCGCCAGCAGTAATATCGATGGTATCAAGCTTGTCAACTGTCCATTCCATAGTGGAACTGTAATAGGAATAACCTGCTCCTACATTAAGACCTCTCCACTTTACAAGATGCCCCCCCTTATCCTCGATAAGCTGGTAGTTCACCATGAATCCCAGGTTGTATGCATCAATATCAAATTCATCATACTTGAACTTTGTCAGACCGCCTTTGAGTGTCAGGTACAGAGCGTGGTCCCACTTGAAGAGCCTGCCAACATTGAAGCCTACAGTTGCGTTGATGATCTGGCCGCCAACACCGAAATAAACATCTCCCTCATCCTTGTAGTTGTCGATAAAGTCCTTTGCATCGGAAATTGATTCCACAGCGCCAGCAACCATTCCGCTGACAGCTACAGAGAACAAGTTATAGCCGTTGGCAGAATGCATATATCCTGAGCTTGAAGCCAAAGCGTTGGCATTGGACATAGCCCGGCCAACATCCTTGGCATCCTCATATTTTCCATATTTCTCGTTAACTTTATTTCTGATTTCTGTCTCTATCTCATCGGTCAGAGCTCCACCCCATGAAGCTGGAACATCGCCGAATTTGACATCGATAGCAGCCACATTTCCTATAACCATTGCAGCAAGAAGAACTGCAATCAGAACTTTTTTCATATAACCTCCCAAATGTACGCAAAGGTACAAATTTATAATTATTATATACCTTATAGCCTAAAAAAGAAAGAGAAAAATATAACAATTTGTTATCTTATTATAATACAAAGAGAAAAAGGCTGTTGTTTTTTTTCCTGTTCTGTTATATCTTGAAGCCATGGATTTTAATGCACTTATATCAGATACAGCTGGAAAGCTGGAAGAAAGCATCAGGAACAAGTATCACGTGGAGATCAACGATGAGCTTGGATTTACCGGACGCAAGGGGGTCTACGATATCCTGGACAACCTTCTTTCCATCCTCTTCCCTGGCTGTTACTGCGACGACAAGATAAGGGAAGCCGAGATGCTCTCATTCCTGAACGAACGGCTCAGATACGTAAGCTACATGTTCATGCGGTTCCTCAGGGACTGCCTCAAATACAACTGCACACTGGCAAACGGCTGCGACGGCTGCAGCTGCGACAAGCGTGCAGAGCAGGTCATGGAAGCCCTTTTCAAGGCCCTGCCCCAGATCCGTGCCACCCTGATCACCGATATCGAGGCTGCAAAAAAGGGCGACCCGGCAGCAGAATCGCTGGACGAGATTGTGTTCAGCTATCCGTTCCTGGAGGCCATTGCCACCCATAGAATAGCCCATGTGCTTTACAAGGAAAAGGTTCCTATAATCCCACGGATGATGAGCGAACGGGCCCATTCAAGAACCGGAATCGACATCCACCCGGGTGCCACTATTGGCGAGAGCTTCTTCATCGACCACGGTACTGGTGTAGTAATCGGCGAGACCACCACCATCGGAAACCGGGTCAAGATCTATCAGGGAGTGACTCTGGGAGCACTCTCCCCCTTCGACAGACAGGGAGCACCATTATCCGGCAAAAAGCGTCACCCCGACATCCAGGATGATGTGATCATCTACGCAAATGCCACAATCCTGGGCGGCGACACTGTGATCGGCAAGGGCTCAATCATAGGCGGTAACACATGGATCACCAAGTCGGTGCCGCCGAACAGCATGATCTATAACACTAAACTCTGAAAAGAGATTCAATTTCTTCGGAAGTAAGCCTCCGGTAATGGCCGGGGGCTATTTTTTTGTCCAGTTCCAGGCTGCCGATGGCCACCCTTTCCAGGGCGGTAACGTGGTTGCCCAGCACCTCCATCATACGGCGCACCTGGTGGAACTTGCCCTCCGATATGGTGAGGAGGCACTCGGTGCCACAGCTGGCACAGCCCAGTTCCGGCGGCAGCACGTTTAGCCATTCCAGGCGTGCTGGACCTGCGGTAAAGGCGGGCGATTTCTCACAGGGCGACAGGTAAAGTCCAGCGGCGCAACTATTGATGTACTCCTCCTGCTGGGCTGGAGAGACAGGGGCCTCAAGCCAGACGTGGTAGGTCTTGGATATGTGGCTTTCGGGGATTGTCAAGGTGTGGACAAACATGCCGTCGTCGGACAGCAGCAGGAGCCCGGAGGTATCCTTATCCAGCCGCCCCACTGCCGACAGCTTTGCGGGGACATCGGAACCCAGCAGCTGGAACACGGTGGTGCTCCGGTCGCTGACGCTGGAGCACACGGCGCCCAGGGGTTTGTTCATCATAATGTACGTAAAGCCACTGCGAGGAAACATACTAAACTTCTACACTTATACAGAAGAACTGTCAACAAAAGCCCAGCAATAAGGCACACCTGCTCGATAGAGTGCGCTCCCTTCGGGCCGCAATATCGATAGGCATCCCTTTTGCGGGGCTTTCATTTTTAATTTTTTTCTGCTAAAATTAATACATGAAGAAGATTTGTTATCTTTTCCTCGTAGGGGCTTTACTATGTGGGGTCGGGTGCAAGAAGGAGACCAAGCCGGTGCCCCAGGAAGCGCCTGTCATACTCTGGAGCCACTTCACCTATTCCGATTACAATGCACACATTTACTTAAAGCTTGAGAACAACAAAGCCGAGGCAATCTGCTGCGGCTCGGCCAATAGCATAGTAGGCCGCATAAAGCTGACCCACGACTGCACACAGGAACAATTCGACACCATACAGAAAAAACTTGTGGATCACGGTGCCGTGATGCAGGAGCCAGTGGCAGCCCCTGCCGTGGACGGCTACCCCGACATGACCGCATACCTTGGATTTTTCATGACCAAGGATAAGATGGAGGAGATATGGAAAGGGCTGGTGGGAGAATGAATCGTAACTTTTTTCCGGAGCAGACACATTTTGTGGGAGTGCTCCTGCCATATGACCTTACACAGCGGCTCCAGGGCTACAGGGATTACATGAACCAGGAGTATGGCTGCAGAAGCGGCTTTGGCACACCTATCCATGTTACGCTGGTACCACCATTCAAGCTTGCTGATAAGCTGACCACCAATGATATTGCCGAAGCCCTTGCACAGATGATTGTAGAAAAGAAATGGCATCCTTTCACTGCAAAGATAGAGGGCTTTGACGCATTCGGAGACCGCACACTGTTTGCAAAAGTGCTCCCATCTGCTGTGTGGACCGCCTTCCGAGCAGCAGTCTACAATACTGTATCTGCACTCTCCCCCGGAAGCCTACGAAAGGATACCCGCCCCTTCCAGCCCCACATAACAGTGGCCAACAGGGACATCCCACCAGGAGCCAGCGTTGAGGCTCTGGAGTATCTTAACCAACTGGAGCTGAAAACAACTTTCCCTGTGGACAACATCACCATCTTTGAGCGCAAAGATAAGCGCTGGGTAATCGGCCAGCAGGTTGAGTTATAAATCGTACTCGTATTCGATTCCATTGAGAATCACTTTTGTATATTTATAGCCATTACTCTTTTTCTTGGCTTCAATATGAAAAGTACAATATAAAAATTCAAAATAGGATTCACAACGTGACATTGTGACATCAAAAGTAACTTTACTTCCATCACTGCTTACTATTATGGTTCCTGAAAGAGTAACCTCATAATTATCATAATCAAATATGACATCTACAACTGCATTTGTACATAAAGCCGAGTTATCATTCACCACCACATTTGGATATGATCCATTTATTTCAATCTGAGAAATTATTTCTAGAATACCCTGCATTGTGCAGCCCATGGCTCTAAGCTGTAATTCAGGAGCCTCTGACAACTTTGGGAGATCATCCCCTCCGCCACTGTCGCAGGCAACAATCAAAAGACAAAAAATAATCGCTAAAACAAGAAATTTTTTCATATTTTACCTCTCTTGAGGATATATAGTAAGAATACAAGATGAACTATCCTTCCTTATATCAACAAGAAATCTAATACTCAGATATTATCCCAGAATGGGCAGACCAGCCTTCTGCTGATTTATATATATCACCGCAAGCAGGTGGAACCTTTATACTGATTAGACTAGCACAATTATCAAATGCATTTATTCCTAGACTTGGTGGCGTTGTTCTCGTTACCATTACAGTATCAAAATTACAGTTATAAAAAGCATTAGAACCAATACTTGTGACACTAGAAGGAATAAGCAATGTCCCGGAAAGCCCATTGCATTGAGAGAATGCAAAATCGCCAATTACTGTTACACCATCAGAGATAACCAAACTAGAAAAACCAGAACTACCACAAAATGCACCATAATCAATGCTTGTGACGCTATTTGGTATAGTCAAGGTTCCTGTGAAGCCTACGCCACTAAATGCATAATTTTCAATTGATGTAATACTATTGGGCAAAACAAGAGTTCCGGTGAAATCATCACAAGCTCCAAAAGCATTTTCTCCAATACTTGTAACACTATTGGGTATGGTCAAGGTTCCTGTGAAACCGCATCCAAAGAATGCAGTATTTCCTATTCTTGTAACACTACTAGGGATAATTAAATCACCTGTAAAACCACTACAGTTCTCGAATGCATTATTTCCTATGCTTATAACACTATTGGGTATAACTAATTCCCCAGTAAGATTATAACAAAAAGAAAATGCATTATTTCCTATGTTGGTAACCGGACAAGAAGCAATTGAACTAGGTAAAACAAGTGTGCTCTCTAACTTTCCTTTTTCTGTAAGCCCTGTAATAGTCACACGATTATTTGCAATTGTATATTTTAAGAATTCTGTTGAACCTGAAATTTCAGCATCATTATTACCATTACCACCGCCGCCACCACCACTACCACCGCAAGACAAAACAAAGATACAGAATAAAACAATCAATAAAAATTTTTTCATCTTAACCTCATTTTTATATAAATACTTTAAACTCGGTTATTTCAATAGGCTCTTGTCGTAGTCAGCAGGGGGCACAAACCCCATAAGCTGCATCAAAGTGGCCGGCCAGCTGGAGATGCCCAACCCACCGTTCAAAGCGCTGTTGTCATACTCCCCTTTGTACTCCGGATCGTAGATAATGGCCGGCACCGGGTTAAGGCTGTGGCTGGTCTTGGCCTTGGGGCTGCCATCCCCGTCCCGCTTTACACTGCCATCCTTGGCGTGCTCGTACATGTCGTCGGAGTTGCCGTGGTCTGCTGTTATGCACAATATTCCGCCGGCCTCATCCACCGCCTGCTTTATGCGCCCCAGCTGCAGGTCCATGGCCTCCATGGAGCAGACCACTGCGTTGAAGACACCGGTGTGCCCCACCATGTCACCGTTGGGGAAATTGAGCCTTATATGCTGGTACTTGCCGCTCTTGATAGCCGCTATAACTGCATCGGCAATCTCTGCGCACTTCATCCATGGCCGCTGCTCGAAAGGCACCACGTCGCTCTTTATCTCTATGTAATCCTCTAATTTCTCATCAAACTTGCCCAACCTATTGCCATTGAAGAAGTAGGTGACATGGCCGTACTTCTGGGTCTCGCTTATGGCCATCAGGTGCACACCGGTGGCGGTCAGGTACTCGCCCATGGTTCTGTCTATTGATGGGGGGCTCACCAGGTACTGGTGCGGAATGTGCAAATCCCCGTCATACTCCATCATGCCAGCATACTCCACCTTTGGAACGCGACCACGTTCAAAAGGCAGGTCGCCCCCTTCCGGTGTCTCGAAAGCCCTGGTCATCTCCAGCGCCCTATCGCCCCTGAAGTTGAAGTAGATGACGCTGTCGCCGTCCTCTATAGTACCAACTGGCCGGCCACCATCTGCGATGACAAACTCGTGCATATCTTGGTCCAGTACGCCAGGCTCCTCGGCACGGTACGCCTTTATAGCCTCGGTGGCAGATGCAAACATCCTGCCCTGTCCCAGCACATGGGCCTTCCAGCCTCGCTCCACCATGCTCCAGTTTGCGTTGTACCGGTCCATTGTCATATACATCCTGCCGCCGCCCGAGGCGATGCGGTAATCCACACCTGCAAAGGAGGCAAGGTACTCCTCCATCGGAGTTATGTAATCTAAAGCGCTGGTGGGATCCACATCACGGCCGTCCAACAGTGCATGTACACGAAGTTTCTGCACACCCTCTTTATATGCCTGGGCAATCATGGCCTTCAGGTGGTCCTGATGTGAATGCACATTGCCGTCAGAGAGAAGCCCGATAAAATGGAGCGTCCCATTGTTGGCTTTAACATTGGCTATAAGCTTTTTCCAGGTGTTGCCAGCAAACATACTGCCGGTAGAAATGGCGTTAGATACCAGCTTGGCGCCCTGGGCAAAGACCCGGCCGCACCCCATTGCGTTGTGCCCAACCTCGCTGTTTCCCATGTCGGCGTCGGATGGGAGCCCCACTGCAGTACCGTGAGCCTTAAGCTGTGTGTGGGGGCTGTTGGCTGTAAGCCAGTCCAGGTTTGCCATACGGCTTGCCTTGACCGCATCGCCATCGGCATACTTTCCATAGCCCACGCCATCCATAATCACAAGAACCACAGGACCCCGGCGTCCCTTCCACTTTTTATCTCTATCAAGAGGTCTCACGCTCTCTGCCATATCATACCTTTCCTTTCAGCCGGAAGCACCTACGCAGAAGATCCATCTTCCTTCGTGTTCCTTGGTCTTTTCTCCAGCCATGTCAAAATATGTCCATTCGTTCTCGTAGAACACACCTACCAGATAATTGAGGAAGCCACTCTTGGGCCTCTTAAGAAGCGAAATTCCGAAACGCAGCACTGTATCAAACACTTTCACATCAGCCTCATCCCCATTCAGCTTGAAATAATCAAATTCAATTCTGGTGGAAAGATTCACGAACTTGAGGAATGTCACATATAAATCCTGGCAGAGGGCTGGAGTACCATATCCAGTATCCTTATCTTTGAATTTAGTTTTTGTATAATCATCATCATGGTATACTTTATACCAGCCATGGGTCCTCTGCCATGCAAATTGGATAGGAGAAAGATTGGTGGTACCACCTACATCCACAAGCTTTGTGACAGGAATTTCCCATCGCAGATAGAACAACGGGCCCACAAGCAGAACATCCACATCATAGTGGCTGGTGATAATAAACTGATCATCGACACCCATTCCCTGGATATCATACCGGTAGAATTCCCCGGTCAGGCCGAATCCCAGATCTGCATATTTGAAACGCTTTATAAACGGAAGGATTGACAGATCGTAATGCTTGTGCTTGTCAATCTCGAATTGCAAGTCATCATTCCCCAGGTTCTTGGAATCGAGATCGTTGTCTGATTTTATGTGGTTCTCCATCTCAAGCCGCACCATCCAAGAGTAATCCTTTCCATAGTCGTACATCAGATAAAGATAGACAGCTATGGACTCAATGCCAGGCTCACTGCCCACTCCCAGGGAGATAGGTTTCATGAACTTGTTGAACTTTTTCGCAAAGTCGTTGTTTTCGGGCAATATGGGTTTGTCGCCCGGATCGTGCTCCAGAGCGAAAAGCGGAGAAGCAAGAGTACAAAAAATCACTAAAACAGCAGAAAGCAGGAAAAAACGATACTTCATATGTCTCAATCATAAAATTCCACTCCCCGATTGTCAACCAAAACCTATTGACTGTTTTTAGTATTAAATATATAGTGTCTTTTACATACAAACTGTTTGTTTGTAAACTTGAGGATCTGATGAGACGGACACAGGAAGATGCAGAGAAGACCAAGCAGATGATTCTTGATGCAGGAATCAGGATCTTTGCAGAACAGGGATATTACCACACCTCAATGGAGGAGATAGCCAAGGCCGCCAACGTGACCCGGGGTGCAGTTTATTGGCACTTCAAGAGCAAGGAAGACTTCATCCTGGCCATGGCAGACAGTATCTACACCGAGACATCGGAGCGCATCAGCCTTTATTTCAGCCGAGGCACCACCCTGGGGGACAAGCTTTCGGAGACTATCAAGAACATAGGCTATTGGTATCTGGAGGATGATCAGATCTGCCAGAAGCGCAATGCCCTCCACTCTGTCATGATAGGAAAAAGCCAGTCCCTTATAGACAAGATGTTCCACACCATATTCCCGGATGAGGAATTCCCCACCGACCACGACTTCATCGCATTCATAATAAGACGTATCCAGGAGACGCTGCATATCAGGCTTGTGGACAAGGAGAACGGCAGGGAGATAAGAGACGGATTCCTGCTCCTCATCTCATTTGTCGAGGGCTTTATAGATATAATAATAAGATCCAAGGAAATAATGACCAGACAGGCCATTGATAATATAGTGAATAAATTTATGGAAGGATTCTCCCATAGTTTCAGACATATTTTGGAGGAAAAATGAAAATCAGGACTTTATGCTTGGCAGCACTTGCAGCATCAATTGCACTTACAGGCTGCAACAAGGAGAAGACATCAGAGGAAATCAACAAGAAGAGCATGGCTCAGATCTACAGCGAAGAAGGGACACCGGTGAATACAGCCACTGTCAAGACAAGCTCCTTCCAGGCTGCCCTGTCCTACGATGCCACTGTGAACGGCATCTATGAGTCCACCGCATCGGCAAAGCTCTCAGACTCAGTGGAAAGCGTCAAATATTCTGTGGGTGACTGGGTTGACAAGGATGCTGTGGTAGTCACCTTCCCCAAAAACAATCCTTCTGCCAACTACTATCAGGCTAAGACTGTATATGAGAACCTGGAAGCCACATATAAGCGGATGAGCAACCTCTACAATTCCAAGGGAATATCAAAGCAGGACTATGACAATGCCAAGACTGCCTACGAGAATGCAAAGGCCACCTGGAACAACGTGAACGAGATGGTGAATGTGAAGGCACCTATCAGCGGCCTTATCACTCGTCTTGATGTCCAGAAGACCGACAATGTCAAAGCTGGCGATATTCTGTTCGCCGTAACCGATGACAGCAAGCTAAAGGGCAAGGTATGGATCCAAGAGCGGGATATATCCAAGGTCGCAAAAGGAATGAAAGCCACAGCAACCTGGAACGGTGCTGAGATAACCGGAAAGATTGTTCAGCTTGACCTGGCGCTGAATCCTGACAAACAGGCTTTCGGGGCCCTGATTGAACTGGACAATGCAGATGGGAAGATCCCCAGCGGAGTCAATGCAAAGATCAACATTGTGGCCTATGAGAACAAGAACGTAATAGCTCTGGACCGCAAGAACATAACCTTCGACGGAAGC
>JAEEGH010014488.1_pt1 | contig 17301 bp, 13 predicted proteins | sample 9134181 | NCBI WGS metagenome assembly JAEEGH01 (sample SAMN16246544, study PRJNA631951) | gut metagenome | biome: gut microbiome; feature: rumen; material: DP-attached | host: Bos | place: Iran: Karaj | collected 2018-10
TACATGTGATTTTCTTGTGATTTACTTTTGATTTCAACCACAAAATTACTGAAAATCAATAATATGTGCAACTTTTTATCCATTTATTTCGCTCTCTTTTCCCTCTTTTCTAATTCCGCCAACGGGTCAGATTATTTCTCCATTCTTGAACCTCGATGGTAGAATAGACAGGAGTGGTGGACCAGATGGAGCTGCCTATTACGCTGTCGTTAACGATGCAAGCAACAATCCAGAAATGCTTGTTATCGAGTTTGTGCATCTTGAATGCTATTACAGCCCCTATGGTGACTATAACTTCCAAGTGCGACTCCACAAAAACGGCAACATTTCTGCCGTTTATGAAACCAGCACATTATCCACCTATTCATCTGCAAGCCAAAACTTTTTCCTGTTCAACGGATCATCGGATAAAGTCTGTTTGGAGGGTTCGTATGCTTCGCCAACGGCAGGAACTCCATCATCACTGCCTAATTTCACTACGGCTCCTGCCGCAGGAGAAGTCATTACTTACGTGCGTCCTGTGATTACCTGCCCCAAGCCCACGCTGACCGACGTGACTCCCTCAACAGATTACGCCAGTTTGCAATGGACCGAAAACGGATCCGCCACCCAATGGCGAGTTGAATACAGCACGTCAAGTGACTTCTCCGCAAATGTCCAATCCGAGAATTTTGAGGGCACACCATCTGGTTCCATCACAGACCTCAACCCCGGAACCACATACTATGTCCGCGTGATAGCTATGTGCGAACCTGGAGTCGATGAAAGCTTCCCCAGCAACGTGCTTAGCTTCAATACCGAGTGCGACATCCTTTACGTGACCGAACAGAACCCTTTCCAACAAAACTTTGACGGTGTCACCGGCACCACCTCCGGCACCACCAACAACCTGCCCCTCTGCTGGAACTACATCAACGAATGCAGTAGTAGTACCTATCAGGGCTATCCCGTGGTTTACAGCGGCAGTAGTTATGCTCACTCAGGAAACAACTACCTGAGATTCTATTCCTACTATTACAGCAGCAGCTCCGACCCTCAAGACCAATACGCCATCCTGCCTGAAATGCAAGGCGTGAACAGCTTGAGAATGAAACTGTATGCAAGGGCATACAGCACTTCAAGCTCCTATTCCACATACGATGCCACGTTCCACGTGGGTGTGATGACCAACCCAGAAGATGAAACCACCTTCACTGAAGTGGCTACCTACACACCTACGACCACCACTTACGAACTCTACACTATCCCGTTCAGCAGCTACACTGGCACAGGCCATTACATCGCTATCATGATTGATGCTGCCGAAACCGGAGGCAGCACTTTCTACCGTACCGTCTGCATCGATGACATTGTCGTAGAACCCATACCGAGTTGCTTGGAGCCTGATGCACCAGAATACGTAGCTGGCAGCGCGGACACCGAATCGGCAAAGGTCACATGGACTCCTAATGGCAATGAGACTTCTTGGGACCTTTACTGGTCGACCAGCGCCACGGCTCCCACTGCTTCGACCACACCTACGGCCGAAAGCGTGACCATGACCAACAACGAATACACCATTGAGGGCCTCAATGCCGCCACCAAATACTATGTCTGGGTGCGTGCCCATTGCAGTGCCACCGACCAAAGCCCATGGAGCGGCCCCTGCTCATTCACCACAGCCTGCGCAGCCCGCACCATCACCGACGCGGAACCCTACAGCGAGAACTTCAATGGCTATACAGGATGTTCCACCAGCGCTGGCCCGCTGTCAACCTATCCCGAAGACGAGCTGCCCCTTTGCTGGAGCTTCTTGAACCGTAGCAAAACTAGTAGCAATTATCCACAGGTGTTCCTCACTTCTTACAGCAGCTATGCCGTTTCGGGCAACTGTCTGTTCTTCAGGTCGAGCAAAGATAATCCGCTCTATGCCATCCTTCCCGAGTTCACGAACGACATCTCGACCCTGCAACTCACTTTCACTTACAGGAATGAAGGAACAGGCACAATCAACGGTACCCTCTATGTTGGCTATATGACCGACCCGACCGATGCCAGTACCTTCCAAGTGAAATACACGTGCACACAAACCACCACGCTGACCACGCCTGACCCGGTTTACTTCGCCGACGCACCAGCTGGCAGCTACATCGCTTTCAGATACACTGGTGGCACCAGCGACAACTATTACCTGAGCATCGACGATGTGGAAGTGGCTCTTGCTCCCACCTGCTGGCAGCCGCAGAACCTTGCCGCAAGCGACGTGACCAACGAGAGCGCTGTCCTCACTTGGGAACGCCACGCCATGAGCACGGAAACCTCATGGGTGCTGCAATACGGCACTGACGAAACCTTTGCCACTTACATCGACGAAGTGACGGTGAACACCGATCCCACTTACACGATTCAAAGCGGCCTTTCCGCCACCACCACCTACTACGTCCGTGTGAAGCCCGCCTGCGACAACGAAGGTCTCCTCTGGAGCGAAGTGCTCGAGTTTGATACCGAGGCCGACTGCGCTGCCCCCACCGTTGCCGTCACCGAAGGCAGCGAAACCGCCACTGGCGCCACCATCACCTGGAACGGACGTAACGACAGCTACGCGGTGGAATACCGTGAAGTCATCACGGCCCCTGTTGAGCTTGATACAACCTACGGCTTTGAAGACGGAACCCTGCAAGGCTGGACTTCATACGATGAAGACGGAGATGGTAATGGTTGGACTAATTCTTCTAGTAGTTCAACTGCCCATGGAGGTTCCCGTTATATGAGTTCTAGATATAACAGTACAGCTGTTCCGAACGATTGGTTGATTTCTCCTGAGATTCCGCTTGGTGGCACCCTTAGTTTCTATGCAAAGAAGTCTTCTGGTACGGAACAGTTCCAAGTCTATGTCTCCACTACAGGAACAGACATCTCCAACTTTACATCCATTACCGATGTGATAAATGCTACGGACACTTGGACTCTTTATGAATACAATTTAAGTGCTTACTCAGGAAACGGTCATGTTGCCATTAAGCACACAGGAGCCGTGGATCAGTATTTCTTCTACGTCGACGACATCCACATCACTGCTTCCATCGCTGGAGAATACGGCGCTTGGCAGCCGGTGAGCGATGCCAACCCCACCAGCCCTTACACCTTCAGCACTCTTAACGACAATACTACCTACGAGGTGCGCGTGAAAGGCTTCTGCGGCAGCAATGAAAGCGACTACAGCGAGGTAGTGAGCTTCACCACCCTCGAAGCCTGCCCCGCCCCGACGGAATTCGCCTTGGGTACTGTGACGACCGAAACCGCTGCCATCAGCTGGAACGGCGGCATCGCCACCGAATGGAAAGTGTGGATCAAGGAAAGCACCGAAACGGAATATCCTTCAACCTTCTCCACGGTGAGCACAGCCTCAAAGACTTTCGAAGATCTTGCTGACAACACCACCTTCGACGTGAAGATTGCCCCCACCTGCGACGAGACCAAGTATCTTGAAGTTGAGGATGCCTTCACCACCCTTGATGCCTGCCCGGCTCCCACCGGCTTCACCTTGGGCGAGGTTACGGCTCATGAAGCCTCATTCACTTGGACACAACCTGACAACGGTGTAGCCATCAATGAATGGACGGTGAAATACAAGAAGAGCAGCGAGACGGAATACACCAATGCCCCCAATGTGACGGGTACGCCCTCAGCCACGCTTGAAAATCTCAATGCCAGCACCACATACCAAGTGGTGATTGCCCCCGCCTGCAACGCTGAGAAGACGCTGGAAGGCAGCTTCACCACCGCTTGCGATGCCATCACTGACCTCCCGTGGAGCGAAGACTTTGAAGGCTTCGACAACAACACGGTGCCTATGTGCTGGGACAACTCCGGCTCGGGCACTTCCACGGTCAGCGGCACCTCCTCCTATTATGTCTGGGGTGTCTACAAAAACAGCAACAACAATATGATTCGTATGAATAACTATTGGGTGCAGGATGGCACGGCTCTTATCAATACCCCAACAATCGTTTTGCCTGCCGAAGGTGCCTACCAACTCTCATTTGATTATTCACATACAGCAACCTGTGGCGATTTCACAATAAAGATTTCGCAAAACGGCGGAACGTCATTTACAGACCTACGTTCGTTCAGCAAAACCTCTACAGGTACTTCATACACCGACCCAGGTGAATTCACTCATGCTACCATCTCCTTGGCCAACTATGCCGGTGAGTCCATCATCCTACAGTTCTTTGCCAATGCCAACTACGGCAGCGGTGCCATCTTCGTTGACAACATCAAAATCCAGCAATTCTTCACCAAGGAAATCACTGGCTACGACAATGGCTCGGGCAACTGGTATCTCATCGCTTCGCCTTTGGCCGATGACGTCGATCCCACCACTGTAGGTATGATTACCGATGAATTGGGTGAAACTGCCACTTCTGAGACCAGCACCTACGACCTCTACCGTTTCGACCAGACGCAATCGGACGAATGGCTGAACTACAGAAAGACCAGCTTTAACCTCGCCAACGGCACGGGTTACCTCTACGCCAACAAGAATGATGTCACCCTCACCTTCGCTGGCCTGCCTTACGAAGGCAACAGCAAAGTGGTCACCTTAAGCAACGACCCGGGCGAGAACACCACAACCCATCTTGCGGGTTATAACCTCGTGGGTAACCCCTTCACCGTGAATGCCTACATCGGCGACCGCGACTTCTATGTGATGAATAACGGCACCGAAATAATCCTTGCCGACCGTGTTGCAGAAGGAGCAGCTGAATACATTGAGCCTATGGAAGGTATCTTCGTCATCGCAACGGAAAACAATGAGCAACTCACCTTCACTACCACTGCCCCGGAAAGCAAGGGCGCAAGCCTCGCACTCAACGTGAACAAGAACCGTGGTGTCGTCGACCGTGCCATGGTCCGCTTCGGCGAAGGCCGCACGCTGCCTAAGTTCCAACTCAGGAACAACAGCACGAAGGTCTACATCCCGCAAGACAACATCGACTATGCAGTGGTCAGTGCTGAAGCCATGGGCGAACTGCCCGTCAACTTCCGCGCCAACGAGAACGGCAGCTACACGCTGAGCTTCAACACTGAGGAAGTCTCCTTCAGCTACCTCCACCTCATCGACAACATGACCGGCAACGACGTCGACCTGCTCCAAACCCCGAGCTACACCTTCGAGGCCCTCACGACCGACTACGAGAGCCGCTTCAAACTGGTGTTCGCCACGGGCAATGCCGCCGACGACAGCTTCGCCTTCTATAGCAACGGCAACTGGATCATCAGCAACGATGGCCAAGCCACCCTGCAAGTCATCGACGTCACCGGCCGCATCCTGAGCAGCGAGACCGTCAACGGCTGCGTCAGCACGACCATCAACGCCGCTCCTGGTGTCTACATGCTCCGCCTCGTCAATGGCGACAACGTGAAAGTCCAGAAGGTGGTGGTGAGATAACTATGGCCCATGGCCTATGGCTTATGGCTGTTTTTACCAAGTGGTAAGTACCACAAAAAAAGCAGTCATAAGCCAAGAGCCAAAAGGCCGTCAACCGAGCCTTAGGCACACGCAGGCCATTGGCTATAGGCCATAAGCCATAGTCCAACAATTAAACAAATCAACGATCAACAAATAAACAACAACATAAGCAATGAAGAAACTGATAATGACCATCGCCATCGTCCTGAGCTTGGGCACCATGGCTTTCGCACAGGATGTAGAAGTGTACGAAGAGAGAGGTCTCTTCGGCATGGGAAAAGAATCCACCATTTTTGGAGCAAAAGAAGGAGAAGATGCCTTGTTGCTACCCGACCACGGTATGACTGATGACCAGGATGCCGACTCACCCTTGGGCACGGGCATCGCCCTGCTGACCGCCCTCGGCGCCGCCTACCTCGTAGGCAAACGCCGTAAGGAGGATTGATGTTTCCCCCCTTGAGGGAGAACAATGAAACAACGGCTTGTGGCGCTTACTTCACGTAAGTGCTTCAAGCCGTCGTTTTTTTTGTATCTTCAAATTTTGAATGCGGAATGAGGTATGAGGTATGAGGTATGTTGAATCTTGAATTTTGAATCTTAAATGCAGAATGCTGAATGCAGAATGCAGAATGTAGAATGCAGAATTTTGAATTTTAAATCTTTAAATTTTAAATCTTAAATCTTTTAATCCAAACTGCCTTCAGATGACCCCGCGTTCCAACAAAACCATGATGGTCTCGATTTCGTCGTCCTCCGGGTTGTTGTGCGGGTCGTATTCGGTCTTCAGGTTGTAACCCCACAAGCGGGCGAAGCCTTGGTAGAAGAAAGCGCGCACTTTGCCGCGTAGCTCTTGCACGACCTGGTAGGTGGTGCTGCCTGTCTCGCGGTCGATGAGGCGGACGAGGATGAGCCCTTGGGTGATGGTGAGGTCTTTCAACTCGTCGGTGTATTGGTCGGTGATTTCCTTCTCGGCCTTTTTCATCAGGCGGTTGCGCTCCGTTTTGTCGGGGATAGTGGCGAGAATCGAGTCGTATTCTTGCATCTTCGCGCCGGCCAACTTGGCGTAGGGAAACACCTTCTTCACGTTGTTTGCCAAACGCCGTCCCTGCCAAGTCTTGGTGATTTGCAGGTAACGCTGCATCAGGTCGATGTCGACTTCGGGGAGGTAGACGATGAGGGTGGTGTCGCCATTCTCATCGATGCGGCCGTAAACCACAGTGCCGTTGACAGGCTCTGCTGGGTTGGAGAAGTCGACCACCGCTGATTTTGGTTGGGAGGCCTCACTCTTTTTTATCGTGACTTTCTTTGCATGTTCACCTTTGTCAATCAGTTGAGCGAAACTGCAGAGGCTCATCAGGACCAATGCTGCGATTAAGACTGTTCTTTTCATGGCGTTTGCTTTTTCTGAGGTTAAACGCGTTGGATAATGCAAGTATTGTGCCAAAAAAAAACGTCATCGTAATTTTCCAACAAACCCTCCCGTTATGTCATTCCCGCCGAGGCTGTGCGTGGCATGGAATCTATAATGGGAGGGTTTGCCAATGTTTTCAACAAACCCTCCCGTTATGTCATTCCCGCCGGGGTTGTGCGTGGCATGGAATCTATAATGGGAGGGTTTGCAAAGATTAAAGATCAAAAGAATCAGTCCCCGACATGAAGCTTCTGCATCCCCGACTTCTCCAGTTTCGCCTCGGCATAAGCGCGGTCGATAACCAACTCAGTCGCGTTGATGTCGGAAGGCATCTCAAACATAGCGTCGTTAAGGATAGCCTCCAGGATGGAACGCAGTCCGCGCGCGCCTACCTTGAACTCGATGGCTTTGTCGACTACGAAATCGAGCACCTCGTCCTTGATCACCAACTTGATTTTGTCCATAGCAAAGAGCTTCTGGAACTGCTTCACCAAGGCATTCTTGGGCTCGGTGAGGATGCGTTTCAGCGCGTCTTTGTCCAAGGGATTGAGGTGGGTGATGACGGGCAGACGTCCGACGATTTCGGGAATCAGGCCGAATTTCTTCAGGTCGGCGGGCGAGAGGTATTGCAGCATGTTGTCTTTGTCGAGCATCTCTTTGCTACTGCTGCCGTAGCCGATCACGTTGGTGCGTTTGCGGGCGGCGATGAGGCGCTCGATGCCGTCGAAGGCACCGCCTGCGATGAAGAGGATGTCTTTCGTGTTGACGGCGATCATTTTCTGCTCGGGGTGCTTGCGACCGCCTTGGGGCGGCACGTTGACGATGGAGCCTTCGAGCAGTTTCAGCATGGCCTGTTGCACGCCTTCGCCCGAAACGTCGCGGGTGATGCTGGGGTTATCGCTCTTGCGGGCGATTTTGTCGATTTCGTCGATGAAGACGATGCCGCGCTCGGTGGCGGCCACGTCGTAGTCGGCGGCCTGCAACAGCTTGACGAGGATGTTCTCCACGTCTTCGCCTACGTAACCCGCCTCGGTGAGCACGGTGGCATCGGCGATGGCGAAGGGCACGTTGAGCATCTTGGCGATGGTGCGGGCCAGCAGGGTCTTGCCCGTGCCGGTCTCACCCACGAGGATGATGTTCGACTTCTCGATCTCTACCTCGTCGGCTTCCACTTTTTGGCTGATGCGTTTGTAGTGGTTGTAAACGGCCACGGCCAAGGTGCGTTTGGCTTCCTCCTGGCCGATGACATACTGATCCAGGAAAGCCTTGATCTCAGCGGGCTTCTTCAGGGTGATGCCTTTCGATTCGAAGCTCTTCCTGCCGTTGCCTTCACCAAACTGCTCTTTGACGATAAGATGGGCCTGCTCGGCGCAGCTGTCGCAAATCTCGGCATCAATGCCTTGAATGAGCAGACGGACATCTTTGGCTTTCCTGCCACAAAACGCACAAACGCCTGACTTCTTTGTCATGGATTATGCTTTTTTGATGAGCACTTCGTCGATCATGCCGTATTCCTTGGCTTCGGCGGCGGTCATCCAATAGTCGCGGTCGCTGTCGGCCCACACCTTGTCGTAGGTCTGGCCTGAGTGCAGGGCGATGATTTCATACAGTTCTTTCTTCAGCTTCTGGATCTCGCGCGCCGTGATTTCGATCTCGGTGGCTTGACCTTCCACGCCGCCCATGGGTTGGTGGATCATGATGCGGGAGTGGGGCAGGGCAGAGCGTTTGCCTTTGGTGCCGGCGCACATCAGTACGGCTGCCATCGATGCGGCCATGCCGGTGCAGATGGTGGCCACGTCGGGGCTGATGAACTGCATGGTGTCGTAGATGCCCAATCCGGCATACACGCTGCCGCCAGGCGAGTTGAGGTAGATCTGGATGTCGCGCTTCGAGTCGGTCGACTCAAGGAAAAGCAGCTGTGCTTGGATGATGTTGGCCACATAGTCGTCGATGGCGGTGCCGAGGAAGATGATACGGTCCATCATCAAGCGGCTGAACACGTCCATCTGGGCCACATTGAGTTGGCGTTCCTCGATGACGGTGGGGCTGATGTAGCCGCTGTTGTTGATTTTGGAGATATATTGCTCAAGGCCGAGGGTGTTCAACCCCACATGCTTTGTCGCATATTTGAAAAATTCGTTGTTCATTTCGTTAGCATAGTTTTTGGGTTAAAGAGTTCTTTTAGTTGCCTATGGCTTATGGCAAATGGCCTATGGCACAATTCGACGAAAGTGAAATGAGCCATAGGCCATAGTCACGAGCCATAGTTTATTTGGCTTTCCGCTCCTCTTCGAGTTTCTTCATGAAATCAGCGGCAGTGACATCTTCATAGTTGATGTTCATCTTGCCTTTCAGGAAGGAGGTCATCTTGATGTCGGCCAGCTGGTTCTTGAGATGCTCGTTCTGTTTGGGGTCTTTGAGGTAGTTGGCGGCAATCTTGTCGAGGTTGGCTTTCATGTCGTCTTCCACAGTGTCGTAGTCGATGCCGGGGAAGATCTGTCTCAGCACGTAGTTCTTCACTTCCTCGTCGGTGATGATGAGCTCGGGGTTGGCTTTCACGATGCTGTCTTCGATGAGTTGCCAACGCAGACCTTTCACATAGTCTTTCTCGTAGTTCTTCTCCACGTCCTCGGGTTTGAGGTTGCCTTGGCTGTTTTCGACGAGCCAGCGTTTCATGAAGTCGTCGGGCAGGTCGAAATGAACGGCTGCCACCAACTCATCGATCATCTTGTTGAAGAGGATGGGGTCGGTCTCCATATCGTGTTGTTTTTCCATCTCAGCCTTGACAGCTTGCTTGAAGGCATCGAGTTCCTTGATATCCTTGTCGGGGAAAATCTTCTTGAAGAAGTCTTCGTCGAGTTCGGGCTTTTCGTTGCGTATGGCGTCGTCGATGATGATGTTGAAGTCGCTGCCAGCGGGAGCACCTTCACCCAAAATCTTGGCGGCTTCCTCTTCAGAGCCGAACACCTTGGCGAAGTTGACGATGAACTCTGAACCCACTTCCTTGTCGACGAATTTCTTGCGCTGGGTCTTGTTCTTGATCTGGCTCATGTTGAAATAGAAGCCGTCTTTTTCCCAGCCGCCTTCCACTTCCTTGCCGTCTTTGGCTTCGCGGATCTTGATTTCGAGGCGGTCGTCCTCGCCGACGGTGTCGGGATGGCTGGTGTTGGGGTTGCGTTCCAAAAGGTCTTCGATGACCTTGTCCACTTCCTCGTCAGTAGGAATGATATGGTAGAAGTCGACCATCGTGTTGGTGAAGTCGACGTTGATTTCGGGACGAAGGGCGGCTTCGAAGTAGAAGTCGAGGTTGTCTTCCTTGTCAAGGTCGGCAGAGCCCTTTTCGGGGTCGTTGAGCGGATAGCCGAGGAGGTTGAGCTTGTTGTCGACGATATGCTTGTTGAGGTTGTCCGAAACGATGTTGTTCAAGGCTTCCATTTTTGCGCTGGCGCCATACAACTTCTTGATCATGCCCATCGGCACCATGCCGGGACGGAAACCAGGCACGTTGGCTCTTTGGCGCATCTGCTTCAAGGTCTTTTCAACCATTTCTTCGTAATCGGCCTTTTCAACATTGATTTTGATGGAGATGAGGTTCTCTCCTTTTGTACTTTGTGTGATGTTCATTTTTATATTGTTGATTGTCTTTAACTTGTGCGGATGAAGGGACTCGAACCCTTACTTCGTGAGAAACTAGATCCTAAGTCTAGCGCGTCTACCAATTCCGCCACACCCGCAGGAAAGTCGCGTTTTTGAGGGCGCAAAGATACAACAAATTTTTTAATGCAGAATGCAGAATGCTGAATTATGAATGATATAGATTCAATATTCCACATTCCACATTCTGCATTCAGCATTCCGAATTAATTCTTCACATCAAGCGCTTCGCGCAACGCATTGCCAATAAGCATAAAGGCCAACACCAACAGCATGATGGTGATACCTGGCAGGATGGCGAGGTAGGCCGCGTCCAAGATGATAAAGGCGTAGTTCTCCTTAATCATGCTGCCCCACGAAGGCATGGGTGGCTGCACGCCGATGCCGAGGAAACTCAAGCCTGCCTCAAGCAGGATGGCCGAGGCGAAGTTGGCCGCCGAAACCACGATGATGGGGTTGAGGATATTGGGCAGGATGTGCTTGAAGATGATGCGCAAGTTCTTGAAACCTAAAGCCCTGCCAGCCTCCACGAAGGTGGTCTCACGGATGGAGAGGATCTGTCCGCGCACGATGCGCGCTACCTCCACCCACATGGTCAGGCCCACGGCAATGAAGACTTGTGCGATGCCCTTGCCCAAGGCAAACGTGATGGCGATGACCAAAAGTAGGGTAGGGATGGACCACACCACGTTGATGAACCACACCACCAAGTCGTCGACCTTGCCTCGGAAGAAGCCGCCCAGACTGCCCATGACAATACCTATCATCAGGCTGAGCAGCACAGCGATGAAGCCCACTGTCAGGCTGATGCGGCTGCCCAGGACGAGACGGCTCAGGAAGTCGCGGCCAAACTGGTCGGTGCCGAGCAGGAACTTGCGGTGCTTCACGCAATGACTTCTTATATAGGTGTCGGCTTCTTCTGCAGAATCAAAAGCAGAGGTCCCTGAGCCTGTCGATGGGCTGGTTTGTATAAAATCCCGATTGTCAATGGTTTCTGTTCTGACGTTTAGGCTTTCTTCGCTTTGATAGAGGTAGACTGTCGTTTGATTGGCATCAACATGGATGCTGTCAAAAGGCAAATAAATGCAATCGTCGGGTCGTCCGTTGAACAGGAAGTCGAAGAAAGGCGTTTTCTGTGGCGGTGTTTCCTTCGGTATCATCAGCATGTCGACCTCGAAACCGGGTTTCTTGGTGCTGATTTCAAGGATTTGCCGGTTGGCGTTAGGGGTCTTGTCGGGAATGATGAGGTAGGCAAACAAGGCCAGCAAAGCCCATAGTATGACGAAACCGCAAGAAGCCATCCCGAGCTTGTTGCTGCGGAACCGCTTCCATGCCAGAGCTTTAGGCGATTGGGCTTGTTTTGGTTTGCTGTCCATGACGTCCTTTCGTTTGCGCCGTCAAAAATACGGATTTCACCCTTGTTTTCGTGTAGAAAACGGAAAAAATGAAAAATTTGAGAAAATATTGACTCCAATTCAGAAAAATGTTGTATTTTTGCAGCCGCAAATCAGATGGTGGATTTAGCTCAGCTGGTTAGAGTACCGGATTGTGGTTCCGAGGGTCGTGGGTTCGAATCCCACATTCCACCCTGAGAAGAAGAGGTTCGCGAGAGCCTCTTTTTTTGTTTATCCACTTCGATATTTGAAAAATTGTGTAATTTTGCACCTCAATTTGAACGACATGGCAAGGATAATGGCGATTGACCTTGGACGCAAACGCAGCGGCATCGCTGTCACCGACCCTTTGCAGATCATCGCAAACGGGTTGACGACAGTGGAGTCGCACAAACTTGTCGACTTCGTGCTCGATTACGTGAAGCGCGAGGAAGTGGAGCAAATCGTCATCGGCGAACCCAAGGACATGAAGAACAACCCTTCCGACTGCTCGAAATATATCGAGCCCATCGTCAACCGACTGAAAAAGGTGCTGCCCGACATGAAAATAGTCCGTTATGACGAACGTTTCACCTCGGTGATGGCCCATCAGACCATGATTGACGCGGGCTTGAGCAAATCACGCCGTCAAGACAAGGAACTCGTCGACACCATCGCCGCCACCATCATCTTGCAATCTTATATGGAATCCAAAAACAATTCAACAATCAACAATTAAACAATTAAACAATCAACAATTAAACAATGATATTGCCCATAGTAGCATACGGTCACCCCACGCTGAAAGCCATCGCCCAGCCCATCGCCCCCGATTATCCCGAATTGGACACGCTGATGAAGGACATGTGGGAGACGTTGGCCAATTCTGAAGGCGTCGGCTTGGCCGCCCCGCAAGTCAACAAGTCCATCCGGCTTTTTATCGTCGATGGCAACCCCTTCTATCCCGACTACCCGGATGCCAAGGACTTCAAGCAAGTCTTTATTAATGCCGAACTCCTTGAAACCTTTGGTGATGAGGTCTCGTTCAAGGAAGGCTGTCTCAGCCTGCCCAACATTTATGAAGAGGTGATTCGCCCCGACAAGATCCGCATCAAGTATCTTGACGAGAACTTCAAAGAGCACGAGGAAGTCTTCGAAGGCATCCGCTCCCGCATCATCCAGCATGAATATGACCATCTGCAAGGCCATGTTCATGTCGACCGCATCGCGCCACTACGTAAGACCTTGTTGCAAAGCAAGCTGCGTGCTATCTCCGAAGGCAAATGTGATGTGGATTACCGCATGATTTTCCCGCATAAAAAGAAACACAGATAAATTGTATAGTAAAGTTAAAATCTGAGAAAAATGAAAAAGACGATTAAAATGATGATCATTGCCTTGTTGGCATTTGGCATGTTCTCCTGTGGTGAAAAGAGATTGACCTTTGAAGATATGAAAAAGGCCGAAGCAGCTTTGTTTAATGAAAATGGGATGATAGATACAGTGAAGATTCCTAAAGTGGCAGAGAAGTATTGTCAATTTGTTGAACAAAATCCAAATGATTCCACGGCGCCGCTTTGGCTTTATCATGCCATGGAACTCAATATCATGATGAAGAATTCCGAAAAAAGCATCGAGTTGTGTAATCAGTTGGTGGAACAATATCCAAATTCAAAATGGACCCCAAGAGGGATGTATATTTTAGGTTCTTTTATTTATGAAAAAGAGCTTGCTGATTTGGATAAGGCTCGTGAGCTTTACGACAAAATCATTACCGATTATCCTGATTGCGAGATTATAGAATCGGTAGAAGCTTCAAAAAAGTATTTGGGTTGGACTCCAGAACAGATCATGTCAGACATCTCGTTTAGACAATTTAAACAAGGCCCAAATTTTGATAGTGATAGTATAGTTGAAGAAGCAGTAAAATAATTGAAGCGAAAACTAAAGAGGCTCTGCATGCAGAGCCTCTTTTTTATTAAGTAGCTGTTCAGAATTGAACTACCTATTCATCTGATACGGTATTGACTATGACCATTTACCATGAACGCTTTCACGGGAATGCTGAAATTTCAGCCCTTGGGTGATGTGGTCATTGTCATAGCCACTAATCATCGACCTGTGGATATGTAAACTGATTGTGCTCAACTACTTATAATGATGTGATTGTTATATAAGCACTTCTTTTAGTTTATCCACCAAGTCGAGCCTTTCCCAGCCGAAGAACTCCACGTTCTTGTAGATGTGGTCGCCTTCGCGGAAGGTGTCTTTGTCTTCGTAGAATACTTCCACCTTGCGGGTCTCGGGCTGGCGACCGAAGTGGCCGTAGGAAGCCGTTTCCTCGAAGATGGGGTTGGTGAGGCCGAAGCGCTTCACGATGAAGTAAGGTCTCAAGTCGACCAGCTCCTTCACCTTGAGGGCGATGTCGGCGTCGCTCATCTTCACGTGTGAGGTGCCGTCGGTGTTGACATAGAAGCCTACAGGCTCAGCCTTGCCGATGGCGTATGCGATTTGCACCAAGGCCTGGTCGCAGATGCCTGCGGCTACGAGGTTCTTGGCGATGTGGCGTGCAGCATAGGCCGCTGAGCGGTCGACCTTTGAGCTGTCCTTGCCCGAGAAGGCGCCACCGCCGTGGGCACCGCGACCGCCGTAGGTATCGACGATGATCTTGCGTCCCGTCAAACCTGTGTCGCCGTGGGGGCCACCGATGACGAACTTACCCGTGGGGTTCACGTAGAGCTTCATGCCGTCGTCGAAGAGTTTCTTCAGGCGTGTGGGCAGTTGTCTCTTCACCCTTGGGATGAGGATGTGGCGCACGTCGGCTTCAATCTTCTTTTGCATGAGCTTGTCGTTCGGCAAGAACTCGTCATGTTGCGTGCTGATGACGATGGTGTCGATGCGCAGCGGTTTCCAGCCTTCACCGTATTCCACCGTCACCTGCGACTTGGCGTCGGGGCGGAGGTACTTCATGTGGCGGCCTTCGTGGCGGATGGCGGCCAATTCTTGCAAAAGCATGTGCGAGAGGTCGATGGTGAGGGGCATGTAGTTCTCGGTTTCTTTGCAAGCGAAGCCGAACATCATGCCTTGGTCGCCAGCGCCTTGGTTTTCGTCGGCGTCGCGTTTGACACCTTGGAAGATGTCGTTCGACTGGCCGTGAAGGGCAGAGAGCACACCGCACGACTGCGCGTCGAACTGGTACTCCGACTTGTTGTAGCCGATTTTTTCGATCACGCGGCGCGCCACGTCTTGGATTTCGACATAGGCGTTGGTGCGGATTTCGCCTGCCACGACGACTAAACCGGTGGTAACTAAAGTTTCGCAAGCCACCTTTGAGGTGGGATCATAGCGCAGAATCTCGTCCAATACGGCATCCGAAATCTGGTCGGCTACCTTGTCGGGATGACCCTCGGAGACGGATTCTGAAGTGAAATAATAACCCATAACAAATTGTTTATTAGTTAGTTAATAAGAAATTTGTGTGGGAAGTTGTTGACTGAAAGGGAAGGAAAAACGGCATTGTTTTAGCATTTTTTCTTGTGGTTGCAATCAAATCAAATCTTTCCACGTTTGCGGCGGCAAAGATACATCTTTTTTCTGAAACCGCAACGGGGAAACCAAAAATCCCTGTTTTAGTAATGTCCGCAAAACAACGAAAGGCGACCCTCGGGCCGCCTTTCGTGATGGTATTTTATGATGCCTGTCAGCCTTTGATGGCTTTGTTGACGACGTTCTTCACATCCTTCTCGAAACGGTTGACGCCTGCCACGGCGAGGATGTTGGCCAGGCCGAAAAGGATGACGGGGATGCTGATGAGGACGGAGAGCGTGACGGCGGTGACTTCCATGTTCATGATGCCGCAGATGCCGAGAACGATGCCGACGATGCCCAAAAGCATAAGCGCCCACCAGTAGGGGAAGCCCACCTTCTTATAGTCGAAGCTCGCGACGAAAACGCTGATGCCTTCGATGATGACCCAAATGGCGAACACAAATGGGAGCGACAAGGCGGTGCCCAAAAGGTTGAACAGGAAGAAGCAACCGAAGAAAATGTCGAGCAGGGCGCTCAGCATACGGGTGTCGCTGTTGGGGATGAAGGCCTGTGTCCTGAGGGTGAACACCAACTTGGAAATACCCGTGAAGAGGGTCAGGAATCCCAGAACCCATGCCGTGGAGACGAGGGTGACGTTGGGGTTGATGATGAAGTAAACGCCTAAGGCGATGAGGAGGATGCCTGCGATGCAGAGCCAAATCTTTTTACCTGTTTTCATGGCTTGAAAATTTTAATTGTTTATTGCTTTGATGTGTTTGTTGCTGCTCACAAAAATATGAAAAAATGTTTTTTCTCAATGCTCAGGTCTTCTGTTTTTTTGTCAGAGCCGCGATGTGATTCTATTCTATGACGATTTTCTGCGTCTTCACCTCGTTGCCGTTGATGAGGCGCAAAATGTACACGCCCGCCGTCATCCCGCATAAAATTGCTAAAAATCTATGCAAATTATTCATTGTCAATTGATTATTTAATCAATGAAAAACATATTTTTAAACTTACAAAAGTACAAAATAAGTGATTGTAAGATCACAAATATGGGTAAAAAAAGCTAATGGGAAAAGGCGATGAGGTTAAAATGAAATCTTTATCCTTTCGTCAGTTTTTGGAATGCCTCCTCAATGCTCAGGTCTTCTTTCTGCAAGGTCTTGATGATGAGGCCGCGGTCCACCGACCACCGCATCAGGTTGGCGCGGATGTCGGTGTCGCCTTGGGGCTCGAGGATCCAGTGGTTGCCTTTCACACGCTGCACGCGACCCACTTGTGGGATGCCAAGTAATAGGCTTTCGCTTACTTCGCTTTCGAACTCCACGATGACGACATTGCTGGCCGAGTTTTCTTGTTTCAGGTTCTCGATCTTGTCGTCGGCCACCACCACACCTTTATTAATAATGATGGCGCGTTCGCAGATGGCTTCCACCTCTTGCATGATGTGGGTACTGAGCAGAACGGTCTTCTCCTTGCCGAGGTTGGAGATGAGGTTGCGGATGTCGATGAGCTGGTTGGGGTCGAGGCCAGAGGTGGGTTCGTCGAGGATGAGCACCTGCGGGTCGTGCATCATGGCTTGGGCGAGGCCCACGCGCTGGCGGTAGCCTTTCGACAAGGCCCCGATTTTCTTGTGCGCCTCCAAGCCGAGTCCTGTCTCGTCAATCATCGCCTCAATGCGTTTTTTGGCCGCTTCGCCTTTCAGTTGGTGGACGCCTGCCACGAACTCAAGGTATTCGCGGACGTACATATCGAGATACAGCGGATTGTGCTCTGGCAGGTAGCCCACGATACGCTTCACTGCCATCGGGTCGTCCATGACGTCGTGTCCTTCGACGCTCACCGTGCCCGAGGTGGGCGGGATGAAGCAGGTGATG
>JAEEGH010000151.1_pt1 | contig 17296 bp, 7 predicted proteins | sample 9134181 | NCBI WGS metagenome assembly JAEEGH01 (sample SAMN16246544, study PRJNA631951) | gut metagenome | biome: gut microbiome; feature: rumen; material: DP-attached | host: Bos | place: Iran: Karaj | collected 2018-10
GTCATCGGTTCCCGGCGCCTGCGCTCCAAACTGGTTGCACGGGAAATCTAGAATCTCGAATCCCCTGCCCTTGAGCTTCTCATACATGGACTCAAGGCCCTTGTACTGGGGCGTAAATCCGCATCTCGTCGCCGTGTTGACGACGAGCAGCACCTTGCCCTTGTAGTTCGAGAGCGGCGTCGCCTCGCCTTTGAGTCCCTTGACGGTGAACTGATATACGGTGTCGGCCTTGCCGTTGTCGGCTTTTGTCTCGGCGACTCCGGTCATGAGCATCATGGCCGCAGCAATCGTGATCGCGATGGTTTTCATTTCGGGTGCTCCTTGTTGGTTTTGGTGCTGCTGAAAGTATACTATAATTCACATCGAACCGCAATGATGCTTCAAGAATTATCGAAAAACGTTTTGAGCTATCGCTTTGTACTTGATTGGCGGTGTCCATTTTGCTATATTATCACCGAAAATCAATTGTCGAAAGGAGAACGGACGATGACAATGCAGAACAAAGTTGGCTACGCCTTGTGCGCGGCAATGGCCGTTATATGCGCGGCGGCGTGGGGAGGGGAAAACCTCATCGTAAACGGCGACTTCGAATCCAGCACGGGCATTGGAAGCGGCGCGGTCACGCAGGTGAAGGACGGCGCGTCGATTGCGCCATGGAAGGCATTGCGCGCCACCAACGTCGGCGTCGTGCGCGCCGCATCGGCGGAGAACTGGAGGTTGACTGGGGCACCCAAGAACGCGTGTGGCACGTTCGCCATCTACATGCAGCCGTCGAGCGACGCAGGCGACGTGAGCATCTACCAAGACGTGACGGTGCCGGAACCCGGCTTCTACAAATTCTCCGGCAAGTTCATAGCGCGTGCCAACGGGAACAACGGCAACACATTCTCGTTCAGCCTCGGCGGAACGATACTTTACTCGGCAAGCACCACGAAAACCACTTTCTGGCAGAAGTTCGTGCGCACCGTGTACATCCCCTCGCCCGGAGTATATCGCGTGGAGATCAAGAGCTACTGCGCGAACAAGGACCAGATGACGCTCTTCGACGACTTCGTGCTGGAGAAGGTCGAAGACGTGGTGACGGACGGCGCGCCGGAAACGCCCGCGCTCGTCCACCGCTATTCGTTCAACGGCAGCTGGGACGACGCGGTTGAGGGCGGGCCTGCCGCCGTGCCGGTGGGTGACGCGGCGCTGGACGAAAACAACGAGACTTGCACAATGTCCAACACAACCTCCAACAACCACAACGACTACGTCCATTTCGGCGCGGACTTTCTTCCCGTCAACGGCCAAGTGACGCTGGAGTTCTGGTTCACCGAAAACACGGCGCAAAACTGGGCACGCCTCTTCCACACCGGTCCAGGCGACACCGACCTCATCATGTTCGCGCTTCGGCAAGGCGGTACCACCACGACGCCCGTCATGCGCATGACGAGCCTGAACGGCATTGCGGGTAACGTGGGCGGGACGATGCCCGCGTTGACGAGTGGCACGCCCTATTATGTTGCCGTGGTTCTGAAGCCGATCCTAACCGAACGCGGCGGCACCACGGCGACGGTGTACCTCTACAACGCCACCACGCACGAACTGATGGGCACCGCATCCGTCGATGCACGCGACTACTCGTTGAAGGACTTCACGCAGAACGACTTTTTCCTCGGCGACAGCCACGTGTGGAACGACCCCGACGCGAAGATGACGGTGGACGAATTCCGCGTGTGGAACGTCGCCTTCACCGAGTCGATGATCGCCGCCAGCGTCGCGGCGGGTCCCGACGCCGCCACGCTGCCCGATCCGGCGGAGGCGATCGCCTCCGTTTCCGAAGAGCCATGGACTGGCTCCGCCACTGTGACGGTGGAGGATTCCATGCGCGGCCTTTCCGGCACGAGCGCGGGCAGCTACACCGTGAGCGCCGCCTCGCAGATTTTCACCGCGCCCGCGAGCGCGACCGACGCATCAGGCCGTACCTGGCAGCCGACCGGCTACAAGCTCGAACGGTACGACGCGGCCAGCGAGCGCTGGTTCGTCGTAAAGACTGCAGCGGAAACATCGGTTGAATGCGTAAACAGCAAGGAGTGGGCGCAGACGCGCCTCACCTGGAACTGGAAGATGACGGACGGCGTGCTCGCCTACGACGCCGACTGCTACGTGCCGAACGGCCTGCTGATCCACCTCGACGCCATACGCAACGCGGGCCTCACGGCGGAGCACAGCATGGACGCGACGACGTGGGCCAACCTCGGCTCGGCCGGCGGCGTGGCGACGCGCAAAGTGGACAGCGACGCGAAAGGCGCGGGCGCCTGGAGCGACAAGGCGTACGTCTTCACCGGCGGCAGCTACTTCAAGGCGCCTTCCATCTCGCTCGCCCACCAGACCACCGTGCAGATCGGCTACGACATGATCACCACAAGCCAGAACGTGTCGTATCCCACCTACTTCGGCATACAAAGCGACGAATTCCAGCTGTTCACCCAGAACAAGGGCGCCGACCTCATCTTCAAGCAGAACCAGGTGGGCGCCGATCCGCGCCCGGTAATCAGCAATTGGGACGGCACGTTCGCCACGGCCTTTGTCGATGGCTCGGGCGCGGCGCTGGGCGACGGCCGTGTCGCGCCGCCCATGACGTTCCACAGCACCTCCAACGCCATCGGCAATAGAGAATACTTCTTCGGCGGCTCGGGCGACAACGCTGCAACGCGCGAGCTGACGGGGAGCGGTTACTGTCTGCGCGTGTACGACCGCATCCTCTCGAACGAGGAGGTCGCGCGCAACCGCGAACTCGACAACATCCGCTTCCGCGGCCGGTGGGGAGAGTCCACGGAGAAGGACCTCGTGACGGTGCGCGCGTCGCGCGCTGGCGTGGCGTGCGAAACGGGCAACTGGCTCGTGCGCGGAAACGGCTCCAAGACGGTCACCGCACCGGAGAGCGTGACGGAGAACGGCTTCACCTGGTCGCTCAAGGGCTATCTGCTCGAGACGATGGATACGACCGCGCGGACGGTTGCCTACACGCAAGTCGATGGAGTGGACACATACACCTTTACGCCCACGGCAAACGGCGCAAACCGCCGGCTCACCTGGCGCTACGAAATGACGAAGGGATTCCGCACGGTGGCGGACTTCGACATCGGCGACTACGTGCAGTCGGGCCTGATCCTGAACTTCGACGGCATCCACAACGAAGGTACGATGCGTCCGCACAACGCCTCCGCGCTGGAGTGGGTCAATAACGGTTCGCTTGGCGGCAACGCCTGGTTCAACTGTTCAAAATTCCACTCCTGGGCGGCGAACGGATGCGTGTTCTCGCCGGAAGGCAACGACTGGAGAGGCGCGTGCGCCTGGACCAAGGACCTGATCACGCTCGGCAAGGAGTTCACCGCCCAGGGCGCCGTTGAATTCGCAACGGGCGGCCAGAAGGCAAACTGGCCGACGCTCTGCGGAATACCGAATGACAGAGGCCTCTTCGGCAAAGGTAGCATCCAATGGAAGCTGGATGGGCTCTTCCCCAACAACAATCGTCCCTCTATGGACTGGAGCGGTAAGTACTACACGGGCATCCTCACGGCCTCGAACTTCACCCTCACGGAGGGAACATCGCGACCGACCTCGGGCAACGGCTACAAGACGGGCAGTACCTCTAATCTGGGTCAGCAGATGTGGTCGATCGGCGGTTCGGGGTCGAATCCCGGCGGCACCGACCGCCGCCACATGAATGGCACGACCTATGCGTTCCGCCTCTACAACAGGGCGCTGACGGACGAGGAACTCGTGCAGAACCGCAAGGTGGACGAGGCACGCTTCCGCAACACATTGACGGATAAAGACGTGGTCGTGGCCGTTGAGAACGACTTCGCCCCGACGGAGGCGCCGGGCGAATACGACGTTGGCGGCACGTGGACTTTCACGGCAAGCCCCACAAGGGACGCGGAAACGAACAAGCTCATGAGGCCGCTCGGCACCGTGGAGAAACAATCCGACGGCAGCGTGATTACCACCTCCGTGAAGGGCACGAGGGGCTACACCTGGACGGACGGCGACGCGCCTGTCAAGCTGACGTGGCGCTGGGTCGTATCAGGCTTCACCGTGTTTGTGCGCTGACGCCTCGATGATTCGCTGAGACTACTTCCACAACCCAAGCCGCAGAAGCGGCAGTATACGCGCTTCGAGAGTTTTGTCGAGATCGAAAAGCGCAACGCCCGCAAGGCCCGCGCGGCGGGCGGCGTTTATCTGGTCAATAACCTGCCCAGGCGTAAGCGCGCTTTCGTTCGCCGTCACGCCGATGCCGCCGATCACGCGCCGCGCGATCGCGGGCGATTCGCCCTGGCACGCCATGAACTTCGCGTACTTGGCGGCGTCGGCGGTGTAGTTCATCGGCACGACGTAGTCTATGAGGCCCTTCGATATCCACGCCTTCCAGTCCTGCCCGACCGATGCAATGCACGAAGGATACGACGCCAGCACGGCGGCCGTGAAAATCGCCTTCGGACGCGTCGCGCGCACTTTCCCGCGCGCCGCCTCCACGAACGTCTCCACCACGCGCGCTGCGTTGCGCGGCTTCCCGGCGGCGTTCTCGTACCACCTCACGAAGTCGAGATGCACTCCCGCAACGGGATACTTCGCAGCGATCTCGCCAATCGCCGAGAGCATGTGCCAGCGGACGTCGGCGTTGGACGGGTTGAGATACACCGTCGGCCGCCCGGCGGCGTCCTTGAGCCTCCACCCCTTCTTCGAGAGGTTCGCAAGATGCGCAGGTGTGGCGCGCGTCGCGTTGAAGCACAGCACCCACGCATGCACCCTCACGCCCGCGGACGCACCGGCCGCAACCGCCGCCGCAAGCTGGTCGCCATGCGCGCGCATCGCGTCCGACTGCGGCAGAATCCGCGATGGATAGTGCGCAAAGCCAGCGCCCGCAACATTCACGAAAAGATCCGTCACTCCGTTCGCGCGCAGAATGCGCATCGTGCGCGGCCAGTCGCCTGGATAAAGGCCAAGGCCGGTATGATCCCACACCGCATGCATCTCTCCAGGACGCGGCTTCTGGGCAAGCGCCTTGGCGCGGTCGGCCGCACGGCGCCTGCTGCGACGCGCGTCCCACGCGGCGGCATTCCAGGAGCCTGGCACTGCAACGGCCGCGATTGAACAGACAAAGCGCTCCTTCGCCTCGTCTTCATCCTCAGAGGCGAACATGTTCGCGACCCACCATCCGCCCTTCGCCTGCACTTCGGCCACACGGGTACGCTGCGGCACGGCTGAAGGTTTTGCGACGCCCATGAATTCCGCCAGCTCTGGCGAATACGACTGCAGCGCCGCTATCTTGCCCCCACGCGCCCTGTAAGCGGCAAGGGCGCCGAGCTGCGTGGCCGTCGGCTTCTGGAAAGTGACGAGATACACGAGGCGGCGCCCCGCAAGATCGCGCGCAAGCGCGCCATCTCCAACGAGGTCGGCTCGAACGCCGCCATTCGCAAGCCAGCGCGACACGTGGTTTGCCAGCGAAGCCGCATACGCCTTGTCCGCCGCCGCGCATGCGCTCTCGGCACGCACAACTGCGATCTGCGCGCGCGGCCTCGGCGCTGCAGCCGCGCAGACCATCGCAAGCAAAACGGAAACTGCCGCCGCGAAGAATCTCATTTGACGAGCTCCGGTCTGCGGCGGCTTGTGAGGTCGATCGACTCGCCCCTTCGCCAGTTCTCGACCTTCGCATGGTCGCCGCCAAGCAGCACCTCTGGCACTGACATGCCTCTGAAGACAGGCGGGCGCGTGTACTGCGGCGCCTCGAGAAGGCCATCTCGGCCGAACGACTCGTTCGCCGTGGCGGCCGCTCCGCCGCCAAGCACTCCAGGCAGAAGGCGCACCACGGAATCAACCATCGCCGCCGCCGCGATCTCGCCGCCCGTCATCACAAAGTCGCCTATGGAGACCTCGTCCGTCACGATCTCCCTCACCCTCGCGTCAATCCCCTCGTAGTGTCCGCAGAGGAACATGAGGTGCTCGCATGCGGCAAACTCCTCCGCCTTGCGCTGCACATAAGGCTCGCCAGCAGGAGTGGTGAGCACCACACGCGCCTCGGGCGTGCGCAGAGACTCCACGGCGTCGAACCACACCTCGGGCTTCATCAGCATTCCCGGCCCGCCGGAGTACGGGCGGTCGTCAACCGTGCGCCTCAGGTCACGGGCAAAGTCGCGCAGATCAACCACGCGAAAAAGAACCTTTCCCGCGCGCACGGCACGGGAAAGGATGCTCTCACCAAGAAATCCCCGGAACATCTCGGGGAAGACGGTGATGATGTCAATACGCATTATTTCTTCACGAGCTTGCGCACAGCCTTGTGGCTGCAGAACGTGCGCTCGTTGTAGATCTTCGCACGGCGCGCCGTGCCTTTCTTCACCACCACGATCTTCTCGACCGCAGGGCTGTTGAACGGGAAGAGCTTCTCCACGCGCACGCCGTAGCTGTCGCGGGAGACCGTGAAGTTTCCGGAGGCGTTGCCGCGGCCGTTGTCAACCGCAAGCACCTTGCCCTCGAAGTCCTGAACACGAGTCTTGTCGCCTTCCTTGATTCGCACGGAAACACGCACCACGTCGCCTGCGCGGAATTCGGGGAAGCCCTTCTTCGCGAGACCAGCCGTCTGCTCCGCGTTGATCTTGTCAATAATCGCGATACCCATTGTCTACCTCCTTAGGCCTTCTTGTCGGCCTTCTTCGCCTTGCGGGCGTGATGCGGCTTGAGCTCGGGATTGCGGGCACGGCGGATGAGCGAAGCCACCGTGGTGGAGGGCTTGGCGCCGCGCTTGAGCCAATCGTCCACGCGCTCGAGATCCAGCTTGAAGTTGTTCTCCTTCATCGCGGTGTCGTACCACCCAAGGATCTCCAGGAACTTGCCGTCGCGGGGCGAACGCTCGTCCGCCGCGACTATACGATATGTCGCGTGGTTCTTGCAACCCGTGCGACGCATTCTGATTTTAACCATTTCTTGACCTCTTTGCGTTGAAAACGGCGCGTAGTATATCAAAACGGCCGTTCCAACGCAAGTGGAAAAAACATAAACGAAAAATTTCGTGGTTCGTGGTCCGTGGTTCGTGGTTCGTGGTCCGTGGCTCGTGGCGCTACCGCACGAAGATGGTGGTGCCGCCATGGTACACGAGGCTAAGGCCGTGGGCATCGTCGTCGCGGCGGACCCTGAAGCCACGGCGCTTCAAATCGTCGTCTAGCTCGAACTTGACGTCGGCTGCAGGCGCAAGATCCTCGGGCCACGTCATGAAGCACGGCGCGTCGCGGGCCTTGAGATCGTCAAAGTCCGTACGCCCGGAAAGTTTCACTTTCACGGTTGCGCCCGAGGCGAACTTCAGGCTCGTGGAACCCGTGGTGAAGGTGGAGAGCGTGCTGAACGCGCCTGTGCGCCCGGAGAGGTCGATCATCGAGCCATCCTGCATTGTGCAGCCGTAGAAGCGATTATGTTCCGGATTTGGCGTGAACGTGCCATAGACGTTCAGCGCCGCCGTGCCCTTGTTGTGCTCTGCATTGTTGGATGTCCAGACCGCCTCGTAGTCGCGCACGCTTAAGGCCGCTCCAATGTTAAGCGCACAGTTGATCTTGAAATCAACGTTCGTCGCGACACAGGCGTTGACCACCTGCAGCCAACCGCCGGCCGTGATGTCGATCTTGCCGTTCTCGATTTTTGCACAGCGCAGATAGAGATACTTGCCGCCAGTGCCGATCCACACCGAGAGCGTGTGACCGCCAAGGTCCATGTCGCCATGTCCGTTGCTATCACCGAACACGATGCTGTTCGTGACGCCAAGATAGGAGTCCGCCGTCAAGCGTCCGATGCCTGAGCCCCCGTTACCCGTTGCGGTCATGTCGGCCTTCGTGTTCACGAGGGAACCGCCGTCGAGGACAATCTTGCTCCTGTACGCGTAGTTGGCGCGGAGATCAAACGTCGCGCCGCCCGCAACTACGATCTCGCCGAGGCCGAACGCCTTGAACTGATCCCAGCAGTACAGGGTGTCCGCACCGCTGCCGTCCGGCGGCTGCGCCGTTCCCTCTTCGATGAACGTGCCGCCGGTGTAGGTGCATCCCGTTGCGCCCGCACGGTACGTGCCTGCGCCCTTCTTCACCACCTTGACGTTGCCGCAGATCGCCACGCCGCCCGTGAGCGTCTTTCCTTCGGGGACGGTGAACGTGACGGTCGAGAGGACCTCCTCGTTCGAGTTCGTGATCATGGCGCCCATATAGTCGGATGCGAACGGCTGCGCCTTGAGGTTGTGTCCGTTCAGGTCGATCGTCAAACCATTCATGAGCGTCAGCTCGCCAAGTGCGCTCCAGTCGCAGTCGCAGGAAAGCGTGATCACCGGCGCTGCATCCGTGCCGAACGTGAAGTTGGAGGGCGCGAACCTGACGGCCGCATCGCCCCACGAAATCGAGATCGGCGCATCGACGCCTTCCACCTGGACGGCGGAGTTCGGATACGCGCCCCAGCCGTTGCCTCCCGTGTCGCCGCAGATGATCGTGAAGCGGTGCCATCCTGCGGAGACGTCGCGCGTCCCGATCAGCAGCGCCTGGTATGTGGGATTCGCGACCACCCATTCGCCGTCGATGCCGAAGCAATAGTAGTCGTCGAACTTCTGGTTCACGGTCCAGGTCCCCGCCTGCGCAGGGGTCACGTAGAACCAGCCGTCGAAGCGGACGCGCTGCCTCTTGAGGTGCGACGCCTGCCATGCCGAAGGAGTGGTGGAATAGCTGCCGTTGTCCAGGTTGGCGAGATCCGTTTCAGATGCCGGCAGAAGTGAGAACACCCCCGGAAGCGTCCCGGTGTAGCTGGAGTTGGAATTATAGTTCCATGTGCCGCACCGCAGCGCGGTGTGGACGTCGCCGCCGAACAGGATTTCCTTCCACGGGAACGTCGTCACGCCCTCGGGGATGCTGAACGAGGTCGTGCCGTTGACGAACACCGTCGTCAAACTTGTGGGCGCGGCGACGATCGCCTCCCCTGCTGCGTTCACGCAGTTCCAGTTCGCGGGATCAAGCAGGTTGCTCACATCGCCAAGGCCCGTCCATGTCGCCTTGACGGGAACAGTTGGATCGGCCCACTTCCACGTCAGGCGCACCTTCGTGCCGTTCGCCGTGTACGTGTAGCTCGCGCCGTCGTACTCCACCGGCTCGCCCCACGCGCTGCCGTCCCACGTCTCGACCGTGTAGTACGGCGGGAACGTCGATTCGCCCACCGTAACGCCGCTTGCCGTAAACGTGAACGAGCCCGTCACCTCGTAGTTACCCGCCGGAATCAAGACCGGCGCCGTCACGCCCTCCAGCGGCGGTTCGCACACCACCGTCACGTTGGCGTTCGTGAACACGCCGCGGTAGCGGATTTCATCCACCATCATGTTATGCGCGAGCTCGGCTTCGGAAAGCGCGCGGTTGTAGATGCGGAATGCGTAGTAGTCGCCATTGAGCGTACGCGGCGCGATCTCGTTGAGGACATCGCTGTTGGGCCCGCCTATTGACCACGTCTGCCCGTTGACCTCTCGCTTCTTCTTGTTTGACGCATGGTTGGCACGTGTCGCGTCCTGCGAAAGATACACATCGACGTCATCAACCATTGCGGTTATGTATTTGCCTGTGAAGTTCTGCATCTTGGCGCGCGTAGCCATGTCGCAGAGGAAATTGTCCATCTTCCATTCGAGGTCCGTTCCCGTCTTTACCGTAAACATGGCATGGTCGTTTGGCGCGGCGAAGTAGGCAGGCCAGTAATTCCCAGTGCGCCCGCCCGTCTGCCCCGATCCGGGCGGAGCGTCCATGACCGCCTGGATCGTCAGGGAGTAGCCGAGGTCTATTGGCGCCATCGTGCGGAAGATGCTGTTGTCCTTCGAGGTGAAATGGTGGCCAAGGCCGATCCACGCGTTGAACGCGGTGTTGGAGGCGGCGAGCATCGGAACGTCGCGGTAAGAGCAGTCATGCCAGAACATGCCCAGAAGCGAATGCGTGTTTTCGGCGCCGATGTTGCGGATGCCGTCGTAGTTGGCCACAAGGCCCTGCTGCACATAGTCGTTGACGTCATAGTCTGCGGTAGAGCGTATGCCGGCTGTGAGCGTGAAGAGCCAGGTGAGGCGACGGTTGGCTGCGGCGAGGTCGGCAGAACTCAGCTCAACCGTCAAGACATCTGGCGTCTCGACCGGGCTTTCCCACATGCGCTTCGTGGCGTTCCAGGTTTCGATGCGGTAGCCCGTGCAGGAATAGGTGTTGTTGCCCACTGTGGCGGTGGCGGGCGCGGTAAAGGTCTTGCTTGCGCCTTCGCCTCGGATGAGCCAGCAGCCCTTCTCGTCAACAGTCACCACGCCGCCAGGCGACTCGACCGCGACCTCAACGAGACTGGCGGCGGTGGAACGCGACGCGCCCACGTAGTAGCGCATGTTGTCGATTTCCATGTTGTGCGCGAGTTCCGCCTCGGTCAGTATGCGGTCGTAGAGGCGGAAAGCGCGAATCTCGCCGGAGTAGGCGCGGGGCTGACGGTTGGCCGTGCTGTTGTGGGCTGCGCCAACGGCGTATCTGTACGTCCCGATGTCGCCGCTCTTCGTACCGGGCCTCCACGCATAAGTCGCCGTGTTCGTCACGCTTGAACGATCGCCGTCGATGATCGCATTGCAGAAGCGACCGTCCCAGGGCTGGTGACCAATGGACAAGCCGTTGACGCTGGCCGCGTTGAACCGCAGATGGTCGCCGCGATTGTCATTCCCGGTCCCGGCGCGGGGAGTGTAGGTGTAGAGATTGTAGCGGTCTATATTTTCACTGCCCGGACCAAAGATGCTCGGCCATTTTGTCACCTGAATCGACATGTTGTGGTTGGCTGCGAACTGGATCGTGGCCTGACGGCCGAGAAATATGTTATTGTCCGCGTAGAAGCAGCTGCCCGCCGTGAAGAAATAGCCCTTGTCCTTCCATGAGCCGGCGCCATTGGTCGCGTCGAACGTTGTGAGCGTCAAGTCGCCGCCAGTGCCAAGGTTCTTCCACGTCGTCGCAGCGGGATCGTGCGCGACGCCAAGGCCAGCGTTGCGGATGCCATCAAGTCCGAACACAAGGCCAGCCTGGAGGTAGTCGTCGGCGTCGATCTTCTTCACGCCGTTCTTGAGGCGCCAGTTCCACGTGACGCGCGCGCCTGCGCTTGCCGCGCAGTTGGTGTAGGCGAACGATGCGCCGTCGAATTGGCCAACGAACTCCCAAGCCTTCTTCGTGGGGTTGTACGCCTCGAGCTTGTAGCCAGCCGGCTCGTACACGCAGCCGTCGATCGTCACCGTCGCGGGAGCGGTGAACGTGTGGTTGCCGTTCACGTAGTACTTGCCGCTCGCCTCAGTGCCCTCCGCGCCGGCGCGGTTGGAAGCGACTTCGACGCAGCCACCCACGAACTCGCCGCGGAAGCGGGCGTCGTCGAGGATGCGGTTCCAGGCAAGCTCATTCTCCGTCAGGGAGACATTGTATATGCGCACTGAATAGTACGTGCCCTTGACATAGCGCGTGTTCGAGGTGGAGGAGCCGCCCCATGACCACTGCTTGGCTGCCTTGTCCGTCCTCTTGGTGCGCGCGATTCCGCTGCCGAGGCTCGTGCCCTCCACCATGTACTGTCTGTCGTTGGTGAACATCGCCGTGATGTATTTTCCGGCCCACGAGGTGATTTCCGGACGGTTATCGTTGCTGTACGCAGCCGGCTTCCAATGCAGGGTCGTGTCCCTTGACTTGGGGTTGTTCAAGTAGTAGCCAAAGTCGTCATTGTCGGATGAGTAGAACATGCCGGGATACCAGCCGCTGCCAGTCGACTGTTCAGAGGTCTTGACGTCCAGGGCCACCTGCACGGTACTCGTGATGTGGTTTAGGTCAATGCCGGGTGATGCAAGACGGGCATAGACGGAAGATCCATTGAAGTAGAAGCCAGTGTCAGTCCAGTAGCCGCCGTTTCCGGTGAAGGGAGCGTCCGGCCCGCCGGCGACGAGGTTCTTCCACGTGCGCGTCGTGAAATCGTGCGGAAGATCGGCACCTGCGTTGCGGATGGCGTCGAAATGTCCAACAAGCCCAGTCTGCACATACGCGCTAGGCTCCATCGCCGTGAGTCCGGCGGGGAAATTGGGGTTGACGATCTCCTCGTGGCTCTCCGCATCCGCAACCATCGCGGCGAGGGCGTCTTTGGTCACTTTGCCTTTGTTGGTGGTGACGGACTGCACGCCGCGCGAGGCGAGGGCGAAAGATGTGTTCACGTCGTCACACGTCCACACCCAGAACTTGTATCCCGCCGCCTTCACCGCCGCGATTTCGCTTTCGCTGGAGCAGGCTGTCGCCTGATAGTGGATGTCCACGCCGGTGCCATTGCACGCCGCGATCTTGGAGTTAAGCGTCGCGCTGGAATCAGAGACGTTGCTGAGAAGAAGCAGCGCGTCATAGTCGGGGAGCGCGGCGCGCACGGCGCTGATGAGCGAAGCGTCGAACGCGATGAACGCAACGCGGTCCTTCGTGGCAAGCGGCTGAGCCTGCACGGCCTCGACGACTTTCGCCACGAGGTTGTTCGCGCCGTTGCCCTTCAGCTCCACGATGCACTTGGTGGTCGTGTTCATTGAAAGGAGCGCGAGGTAGTCCGAGAACTTCGGCAGCGTCTCGCTCTCCCATTCCGTGCCGATCCACGGACTGAACTTGCCCACCTGAACATCCTTCAGCTGATCCCATGTACTTGACGTGACCGTGAGATTGACGCCTGAACCCGCCGTGCGCCCAGTCGTCGAGTCGTGGATTATGACCGGCACACCGTCCGAAGTGCAGTACACGTCGCACTCGACGCCGTCAACTCCGCGCTCGAACGCGAGGCGGAACGCCGCCATCGTGTTCTCAGGGCGGTCTTTCGACTCGCCGCGGTGCGACACCACCTCGGGCATCGTCACGCCGAACGCCGCCATTCCTGCGAGCGCGCACATCGCCGTCATCAACTTCGTCATCATAACTTAAATCTCCTCTTGCCAAAAACAATTTTGCGGACATTCTACCAAAACATGCGTTGAAGACGCAAGAAAGAAAAACAGAAAGAAAAAATCGCACAGCACAATACAGCGGTCGCCGACGTGGAGAACGCCGGCGACCATCCTTGCATGTGCAATGACTGAATCAACGCACGTAGATCGTGCAGCCGCATCTCATGATCTTGCCCACGCCGCCGCTTGTCGTCACCATCCATCCGCTGGGCAGATTCTCAGGCACGGGCGTGCCGACGATTGCGAGAACCTGACTATTCGGCGCCTGCAGGAACGTGAATATTCCCGAAAGGTTCTCCGGATCGACAAGAGAGACCTTCGCTCCGTCAAGATCCACAGTGCCGCCGGCGAGCAGCATCTCGCCTGTCTTGACGACGAGCTTGTCGGTGACCTTGAGCGTGCCGCCGTACACAGTGCCAGTTCCCTTCACGACAGGCTGAACGAGCGTATTGCCGTTCAGTTCAAGCGACGTGCCCGCGTCCAGCACGAGCGTGCGCGCCGCGCTCGTGCCCTCTCCGCCGTTCGCCGCCGCAATGGCGGCGATCTGCTCGGCCGTGGCGTCGGGACCCAGCCTCGCGCTCAAGTTCAGCGCGTCATCGGAAAGCACGCCGTTCCAGATGCGCACTTCGTCGTAGATGGCGTTTGCGTCGGCGTCAGCCCCGTACTGGGAGTGGCCCAGGTAGAAATTCGCATGCGCCAGCTTTGCAAGATCCCACTCGGCAGCAGGAGTGGAGGTGGTGGTTCTTTCGATATTCCCCGTCTCGACATTGCGGCGCGTCCAGGTGAAGGTGGAGGTCTTGTTGTCGTTCACGGTTATCGTCATCGATATGTGGTACTTCTCGTTGTTGACGTAGCCCATATTGTCGATTGACGCGTACTTTGTGCCTCCCTGGCAAAGCTCGAACTCATCCTGACCACCGTTTGTTCCTCTGACCCACGACATTGTGATGTAGTCGGTGGAGCTTGTGCCGTAGTCGAAGACGCGGCTCCAGTTCTTTGCGGCGGTGCGAGTGGCCCATATCTCTATCGTGGCGTTTCCGGCGGGAACAATGCCCTTGCCGAGATTGAGCGAGCCCTTGCTGTTGCCATCGCCGGTCATTGCGACTGCATTGTTCTCGTAGACGAGCGCCGCGTCGGTCGCTGGAATCGTCGTGGCCGTAAGCCCGCCAACAGAGTCGCCGAGGCTGCCGGCGGTGAAGCTCCAGCGGTGCGCGAGACTTGCGAAGGCCGAGTTGTCGGCGTTGGCGGAGATCGCGAGCGTGCCCTTCTCCACCTGCATCGTGGCGACGGGCGGAAGCGCTTCGACTTCAAGCGTTCCCTCGCCCGTCTTCACGGCCTTGCTGCCAGGAGTTGCGGAAGAGTTGCACCCCGTTATCTTCACGTTGTGCCCTGCCGTGTCGAATGTGACGCCTCCGTTCATGTACGCCACATTGCCCACGCCGGAGAGGATGGCGCCGTCGGCAGACGACTCTACGGTGCCGCCGTCGAACACCACCGTGCCAGAGCCGGGCCCCTTCTAAATGAACGGCGTCACCACCTTGCCGCCATTGCGCACATACAGAGTGCCTACGCCCGTGGCCTGATGGCCAAGGCGCGTGCCCTTCTCGAAGTACGCAATGCCCGTGCCGCTCACGTCGAACGTTGCCCTGCCTTCCTCGCCGATTGCCGCGGGGTTCGCAGTGGAGGCGTAGGTGCCACCAGTCAACCGATACGTGCCCACGCCTTTTACGAAACGACCGGGCGCGAACCAACCCGCCGTGCAGGAGACTTCGCCGCCGCTTTGCTCAAGAAGGCCTACGCCGCTCTGGCCAACCTGGAAATTGCCGTTGATCCGCAGCTTGCCGCCGGTGATGAACACCTGCCCGTTGCCGGCTTCGCCGGTGCCGATGGAGGAGTTGTCGCCAGCCGTGAATGTGCCGCCGTTGAGCGTGAAGGTGGCAGGTCCCGACTCGCCCACCTGAATTCGCAGGGGACATGTCACCTCGCCGCCGTTCTGCGTGTAGGCGCATTTGCCGCCGGTGTGCAAGCCAAGGCGCACCCATCCTGTGAAGGTGTTGGTGCCTTCGTTCATGATGTATGTGCCCACGCTCCCGTTGCCGTTGGCCATTCGCAGGTCTCTGGTCCTGATTTCGCCGCCGTTCTGCGTGAACGTGCCGTTGCCGCCTGCGCCCACGTACATGTCGAAGCCGTAGATCGTGCCGCCCGTCATGTCGAACGTGGTCTTGCTGCCGCTGTTGTTGGCCACCTGGAACGTGCCGCGGTCATGGTTCGTTCCGCCCTGATGGATGACGCCGCCCGACATGCTGTAGTTGACGTCGGATCCGCTCCAGCGACCGAGCCAGAGGTTGCCGTTGTTGTTGATGCCGGTCCACACCTCGCCGCCCGACTGCACGATCGTGCACTCAAGGCCGTTGGCGTCGCCGGCGTCGATCCAGTTCGTGAGGATCTTGCCGTCAGAGATCTCCACGGACGACTTGGATGCAGCCGCGTTTCCACCGATCGTCAGACCGTCCACGCTGAAGTCAAGCACGTTGCCCGTGACTTCGAGGCGTCCCGAGCCGCCGTTGACGACGCCGATGTTGCCGCGCCCCGACGTCGTTATGGTGCCGTGTCCGCCGGCGCGGAAGACGGTTGTGTTGTTCGCGGCGCCCAGGTTTAGGACCGAGTTTGACGCGTCTGCATCGCTCGTGCGGATGATGACGAGTTTCGCGTTGTCCGCGCTCTTGAGGTTCTCAATGCCGGTTATGAAGCCGGACTCCGTAGCGGTCACGGGATCGCCGTCTGCATAGAAGCGCACCTCGCCATCGGTCTCGGCGCTGTTCTTGAATTCCGCGCCGGCGCTTGCCGTCAGAGCGGAGAGGGTGAAGTTGTGCCCCGCAAGGTCGACGATGCCTGATATTCCGGGAACAACCTGAAGTCCGCGCCAGTCGCAGTCCGCCGTGAAGGTGCACGCCTCAAGTGTGATGGACCTGCAGGCGAACGATGTTCCCACGGGGAGCTGAAGGTTCATCTTGTCGCCGCCGATGAACACGGGCGTGTTCGCAGTCGGCACAACGCCGTCCTTCCAGTTGCCGGCAGTCTGCCAATCACCGTCGCCCGCATCGCCAGTCCAGATGGCGGAGAGCTTCGACGCCACGGTGATCGTGGTGCCGGAGAGCGTGGCCTGAAAGTTCGCCGAGTCCGTGAGCTCCACCATGTCGAGGATGCTCGCCACGCCTGTGGGAAGAGAGAACGCCGCGGCAGAGAACACCATGTCAGCGCCACTGCCGTTCGCGGTGTCGAACACGATCTTGGCGCCGGCGCCCATGGTGACCGTTCCAGAGACGGCGTAGGCGTTGCCGTCGTAGGCGCCGTCGGGGAATTTGAACGTGGCGCCGGCGGGTATCACGACGCCAGTGGAGGCGTCGGCGCCGCTGGGGGCCGGAGCCGCGTCAGGGCCGAGCACGGCGTTCGCCGCAAGCTGCTCGTCACCGACGATGCCGGAGTAGATGCGCACCTCGTCGTAGCTCGCGTTGGCGTCGCGGTCGGAAGGCCACTGCGAATGGCCGAGGTAGAAGATGGGCGATGTGAGATCGGCAAGCGTCCATCCGGCCTGGGTGTACGAGTCGTGCTTCTCAACGACGCCGGTGACGGTGTTCCGGCGCGCCCATGCGAGCGTGGTGGAGCCGTCGTTGTTCTTCTTGAGCGTCATGACGATGTGGTAGAGGGTGCCGTCCACGTATGGGGACATCGTCTCCGTCCTTGAAAACATGTTCTTCACCTCCACCTGGTCCTGGGCGGCGGCGGTGCCGCGGCTCCAGGACATGAAGATGTACTGGTTGTTGTCCGGCCCGTAGTCGAAGATTCGCGCCCAGTTGCGCACGGCGTTGCGCTTCGCCCACATCTCAATCGTCGCGTCGTCTGTTCCCAGCACTCCCGTGCCTAGATTCAGCGAGGCGCCGTTGTTTGAGTCGTTGTCGGTATTGTCGGAGGCCATCTTGACCATCTGTCCGCCAAAGGCGCTCGCCTCGAAGCTGAGCTGATCCGCGCGCCCGACTACCACTCCGTCGCTGCCGCCGATGGAATCGGCGTAGTCGCCGTTGAAGCTCCACCGGTGTGTGAGCTCGAACGCGCCGCAGTGCATGGACGCACACATCGCCGCAGCCGCAAGCAATCCCGACAAAACATTTCCAACTCTTGCCTTCATTGCAGAACTCCTTCTTGCTTTTCCTTGAGAATCATCCAACCATCCTCCACTTTGCCAACCATAAACGCTCTACCAGACAGAAATGCCGAGACCGTTTCAAGCGACAATTA
>JAEEGH010014495.1_pt1 | contig 17294 bp, 13 predicted proteins | sample 9134181 | NCBI WGS metagenome assembly JAEEGH01 (sample SAMN16246544, study PRJNA631951) | gut metagenome | biome: gut microbiome; feature: rumen; material: DP-attached | host: Bos | place: Iran: Karaj | collected 2018-10
ATAATAAGGTATCTGTAACCGCAAAGGAGTTCATTATGCGCCTGTTTATCGCCGTGCCGCTGCCGAAGGACGTGCAGCGAACCGTGTTTTCCGTACAGGAGGAGCTGCGCGAAAGGAGTACCGCAGGCCGTTTCGTGCCGCAGGGCAATCACCACATCACCGTGCGCTTTCTGGGCGAGAGCAACGCGCTCGCCGACATCGCCGACGCGATGCACGAGGCGGTCCGGGACGCGCGACCGTTTACGCTGCGGCTCGGCGCGATCGGATCGTTTACGCACGGCGGCGCGCGGACGAGCTATCTTTCCGTCAACGGCGATCTCAAGGAGCTCAACCGCATCAAGGAAACGCTGGATTCCGCGCTGACCGACTACGGCTTTTCCGGCGCAAAGAACCGTCTGACGCCGCATATCACGCTGGCGCGCGCCGTGGAGCACGGCGACATCTCGCGCATCGTGATCCCGAACACGGCGTTTTCCGTGCGCTCGATCGTGCTGTTCGAGAGCACCAACGAGCGCGGGCGCATGGTCTATACGCCCGTTCACACCGAAACGTTCTGAGGAGGCAGCATGGGTGGACTGACCGTTTACCGCGGCGGCGCGCATACCGGAAAGAGCACGGCGCTCTGCGAAAACCTGCGAACGCACATGCAGCGCGGCGAACACGCGATCCTGCTCGTGCCCGAACAGGCGACCTATGCCGCCGAAAAACGCCTGACGACGCTGCTCGGCGGGCTTTTGGGCGTGGAGGTATACAGCTTTGAGCGCTTTTCCGAACGGCTGCTGGAGCGCTTCGGCAGGGTGCGTCCGTTCCTCTCCGTCGAAGGACGGCATATGGTGCTGCGCCGCACCGCGTACCGGGACCGCGGCGCGCTGACCGTGTTTTCGCGCGTGTCGCAGACGCGCGGCTTTGCCGAAACGATGGACGAATGGATCGGCAGGCTCAAACAGAGCTGCATCACGCCCGAACAGCTGACCGAGGCGCAGAAAACGCTCGATCCCGATTCGCTGCTTGCGCGCAAGCTTGCCGACATCTCCCTGCTCTACCGCGACAGCGAGGCGTTTTTGAAGGAACGCTATCTGACCGCGCAGGACCTTTTGACCGAGGTCCTTGACGTGCTGCCCGAGGCGGACCTTTCGGATACCTGTCTTTACATCGACGAGCTCGACCGCCCGCGCGAGCAGGTGATGCGGCTCATTCGCGCGCTGCTGCTGCACGCAAAGCACGTGACCATGACGATCCGCGCCGAGGACGATCCCGCGCTTGCCGCGCTGTTCCGTCCCGAGACGGAGCGCGAAGCCGATCTCAAGGCGTTCTGCGCGGAACACGGGCTTTCGTTTGCGACGCGCGTCTTCGACAAACAGAGCGCGAAGGTCGATCCGGCGCTGCTGCACATCGGACGGCAGCTGTTTTCGTCCGATCCGAAGCCGTACCCCGACGCGACCGACGCGGTGACGGTGACCGGCTTTGCGACCGAAGCGCTCGAAGCCGAGCAGACGGCGGACCGCATCCTCGAACTGGTGCGCGATCACGGATTGAAATACGCCGAGATCGCGATCGTCGCCTCGTCGCTCGAACGCTACGGACCGCTTTTGAAACGCGCCTGCCGTCTGCGCGATATCCCGCTGTTTTTCGACGCGTCGCGCCCGATTCTCGGACACGCGGCGACCGATTTTGTGCTGTCCTCGGTGCGCGCGGCCGCAGGCGGCTGGAACGTCGACGACCTGCTGCATGTGCTCAAAAGCGGCTATGCGGGCGTCGACGCCGCGGACGTCGAGCTGCTTGAAAACTATCAGCTGCGCTACGGTCTGTTCGGCGGCGCGTTCTGCGAACCGTTTGCGATCGGCGAGGTGCCGGAAGGCGCCGAACGCGCGCGCGCCGCGATCATGCCGAAGCTGCTTGCTTTGAAGGAATCCCTGCTTCTGAAAACCGCGGGCGAAAAGGTGCGCGGGCTCTATGCGTACCTCAAGGACGCGAATCTTCGCGAACGGCTCAGAGACGAGGCGGACGCGCTGCAGCGCGCGGGCGAATCGCAGGACGCGCAGACCTATGCGCAGATGTGGAACACGCTGATGACGCTCCTCAGCCAGATCGACGCGATCATGGGCGACACGGCGATGGGCATGAAGGAATTCTGCGCGCTGCTCGAGGAGGGACTTTCGAGCTATCAGATCGGCATTCTGCCCGGCAGCGCGGACCAGGTCGTGCTCGGCGATCTCGTGCGCACGCGGCTGACGCGCTGCAATACGCTGTTCCTGCTCGGCTGCAGCGAAGGCGTTTTCCCGCCCGCACGGAGCGACGACAACCTGTTCAACAACGCGGAGCTCAAGCGCATGGCGGACGCCGGTCTGTCCGTCTGGGGCAATACGGCGCTGCTGTCCGCGTCGGACCGTTTGCAGCTCTATACGCTTCTGACCAAGGCGACCGACCGGCTGCGCTTCTCCTACGCCTGCTCCGGCAAGAGCGGCGACCTTGTCGCCTCCCCGCTGCTGAAAGCGGTTCAGGACCTGTTCGCGCAGAACGCGACCGCCGTCGTGCTTGCGCCGGAGGATCCGCTCCCGCCGAACGCCGAGGTCGGGTTTTCCCGCTTTGCCGACGCGCTGCGCGAGTACCGCGCGGACGGCACGGTTGCGCTGGCGCTGCCCGCGCTGCTCGACCGGTACCGGAACGATCCTCAAAGCAGACCGCGCGCCGAAGCGATGCTCGAAGGGCGCGCCGGTACGAAGCCGGAGGCGATGTTCGGCAAGGCGCTTGCGCACAAGCTGTACGGCGAAGCGCCGATGATGAGCGCGAGCCGGCTCGAACAGTTTGCGCGGTGCCCCTTTGCGCAGTATCTGAAATACGGTCTCAAGGCCGAGGAACGCAAGGAGGCGACGGAGCGCGCGGACAACGTCGGCACATTTTTGCACGACGCGCTCGACGCGTTCGTGAAGGCGGCGCAGGACGACGGCGCCGATCTCAAGGCCTTGACGCCGGAACAGGCGGACGCGATTCTGGACCGCATTCTGCCGCCGCTGATTGCGGAACACAACGACGGCATCTTTTCGCGCAACGCGCGGCTCAGAGAAGCGCTGGTCATCAAACTCCGGCTGATCCGCTGGTGCGTCTATTCGCTGCTGCGGCAGCTGAAAACCGGACGCTTCCGCGTCGCCGCGACGGAAGCGAGCTTCGGCATGGGCGAGGGGCTCCGGCCCGTATCGCTGATCCTGCGGGACGGCACGCGCATCGGCGTGTACGGCAAGATCGACCGCATCGACTGCACCGACGACGGAACGCTGTTCCGCATCGTGGACTACAAGACGGGACGCAGCCACACGTTCGATCCGACCAAGTTTGAAAGCGGCGAAACGATCCAGCTGCCGCTGTATCTCGAAGCCGCCAAGCAGCTCGGCGGCGAAGCGGTCGGCATGTACTATATGCCGCTGACCGCCGATCCGCCCGAATCCGAGGACGAGACGCCGGTGCATCTGCTTTCGGGCATCACGGCGAACGACGCCGAAACGATCGCGGCAAGCGATCCGGATCTTCAGAAGCGCTCGACGCTGATTCGCAAGCTTGCGCTGAAAAAGGACGGCACGTTCTCCGGCGATCTGCTCTCGCGCGAACAGATCGAGCGGCTCAAGGACCGCGCGCTTGCCTCCGCGTCGCGGACGGCGGAGCGCATCATGGACGGCGAAGCGGACGTGTATCCGACCGAAAGCGCCTGCACCTACTGTCCGTACGACGCGGTATGCCGCTTTGACCGGCAGCTCGGCTGCCGGACGCGCGTCGTGCGCAAGATCAGGCTGGACGAGCTCGTGAAAGAAGGTGATCCGTCATGAAGTTCACCGAAGCGCAGCGACAGGCAATCGAACGCAACGGCAACCTGATCGTTTCCGCGGCGGCGGGCGCCGGCAAGACGTCGGTGCTCTCCGAACGCGTGTTCCGGCTCGTGTCCGAGGGCATGACCGTCGACCGGATGCTGATTCTGACCTTTACCCGCGCGGCGGCGGGCGAAATGAAAGCCCGCATCACGAAGCGGCTGCTGAAAGCCGCCGCCGAGGACGGCGCGCGCGCCGCGTACTATCGCGAACAGGCGGCGCAGGTGCCGAACGCAAACATCTCGACGATCGACGCGTTCTGCTCGAAAATCGTGTTCCGTCACTATTTCCGCGTGGGGCTGACGCCCTCGTGCAAGACGCTCGACGAGACCGAGACCGAAGTGCTGCGCGGCGAAACGCGCGGCGCCGTGCTCGACCGCTTTGCCGGGGAACGCGCGGAGGCATACCGCACGCTGATTACGGCGTTTTCCGACGAACCGGCGCTGATCGAGGCGATGCAGAACGCGGAACGGTTCCTGTCCGCGCAGCCCGATCCGCAAGCATGGCTTTTGAACGCCGAGGCGGCGCTCGAGGATCCGCAGGCGCTTGCGCGGCAGCTTGCGATCACGCTCGATACCGACAAGGCGATGCTGGAGCGGTATCTTCTCGAACTCGACCGGCAGGCGGCGCTGCTGCCGCCCGCATGCGACAAGGTGCTGTCGCTCGTGTCCGAACTGCTCGTACACGGCCGCGGCGCGCGGATGCAGACCGACCGCGAAACATACGGCACGGCGCTGAGAGGCATGCTCGCCGTGTCCGGCAATCTCTCGTGGCCGAAGGATTTTTCCGCGGAGGACAAGAAGAGCGTTACGGATGCGAAGTCCGATCTTCTGAAGCTTGCGAAGGAACAGGCGGACCGCTGCGACGTGCCGTTCGACGAATGGATGCGGCGCGAACGCGACGCGGCGCCGGTGCTTTCGGCGTTCTATGCGATCATGCACGCGTATCTCGACGCGTTCGCCGAGGCGAAGCGCGCGCAGAATGCGCTGGATTTCTCCGATCTCGAACACATGGCGATCGAGATTCTGAAGGACGACGAGATCGCCGCGGAGTACCGCGCGCGGTTTTCCGCCGTCATCGTCGACGAATATCAGGACAGCAACCGCGTGCAGGAAGCGATCCTGAACCGCATCGCGCCGGAGAACGCGTTCTTCTTTGTCGGCGACGTCAAGCAGTCGATCTACCGCTTCCGCATGGCGGAGCCGGAACTGTTTTTGGAAAAATGCCGCGATTTTCACGGCGAAGCGGGGACGCGCATCGATCTCGGGCACAATTTCCGCTCCGGGAAAGCCGTGATCGACGCGGTCAACACCGTGTTTGCGACGATCATGCAGCCCGCGATCGCGGGGATCGCGTACGACGAACGCGCGATGCTCCGGCAGGGCGCGGACGTGCCCGACGGCAGGGCGGAGCTGCATCTGTTTTCGCGCGAGACCGATCCCGACGACGGGGAGAGTCTCGAGGACGCCGAGGCGGAGGCGCGCTTTGCGGCGCAGACGATCCTCAACCGGATGCGCGAACCGATCACGGACGGCGGCGCGCCGCGCGCTTGCCGCTATGACGATTTTGCGGTGCTTCTGCGCAGTAAAAAACACGCCCGCGTATGGACGCAGACGCTGGCGGCGGCGGGCATTCCGAGCTATGCGCAGACCGAGGGCGGCTATTTCGACGCGATCGAAGTCAAGCTCGTCATGAGTCTGCTGCGCGTGCTCGACAACCGCAGACAGGATATCCCGCTGCTTGCGGTGCTGCGTTCGCCGTTCTTCGGCTTTTCCGATGCGGACCTGATCCGCATCCGTCAGACGGACCGGCGCGCGCCGCTTCTGGACTGTCTGCTTGCCGCACGGAACGCGGATGCGCAGGTCGACGCGTTCTTTGCGAAGCTCGAAGCGTGGCAGGCGCTGTCGCGGCGGCTGTCGCTCGGCGATCTGCTGGAATATCTGCTCGACGAAACGCACCTCAGAGAACAGGTCGGCGTACTCGTCGGCGGCGATCAGCGCACGGCGAACCTTGACGCGCTCGTCGCGGAGGCGCAGAGCTTCGACGCGGCGGGACACAGCGGCATCCACGGATTCCTGCGCTTCATGGACAACGTGAAGGAGACCAAACAGCCCGGCGCGGCGGCGACCGTGACGGCGAACGTCGTGCGGATCATGACGATCCACGCCTCGAAGGGACTGGAGTTTCCGTTCGTGTTCCTCGGCGCGCTCGGCTCGCGCTTCAACCGGCAGGACGAGACGAAACCGCTGGTGACGGACGCGCGGCTCGGCGTCGGTCTGCGCTATGCGGACCGCTTCGGCGTGCGGCACGAAACGGCTGCGCGCACAAACGTGATCCGCGCGATCGCCGACGCCTCGTGGGCGGAGGAACTGCGCGTGCTGTACGTCGGCATGACGCGCGCGAAGCAGGAGCTGTATCTGCTGGGTTCGCTGTCCAACGCCGAAAAACGGCTTGCGGAACTGCCGCAGCCGACGCCGCTGTCGATTCGAAAGAGCGCCGACGCACTGCGGCTGCTGCTGCTTTCGCTGAACGGGCGTCTGCCGTTTGTACTGCATAAAAAGAGCGAGTTTTCCGAAGCGAAGAACCCGATCCCGACCGGCGGGATCCCGCAGCCGACCGAGGCGGAGCGCGACGCGCTGAACCGCCGCTTTGCCTGGCGCTACCCCTTCCCCGTGCAGGATACGCTGCCCGAAAAGACCTCGGTGACGGCGCTCGAACGGGCGGACGAACCGGCGTTCGACGAACCCGCGTTCGAAACCGGATACGACGTGCTTGCCGCCGGCAGCGCGGTGCACCGCGTACTGGAGCGCATGCCGCTCGGCGACGCTGCGACAAGGGAGGCGTACCTCGATTCCGAAACCGAACTGTCCGCGTTTCACCGCAAAGCGATCAGACGCTTCCTCTCGTCGCCGCTGTTTGCCCGCATGGCCGCGGCGGAACGCGTCGAGCGCGAATGGAGCTTTGTCTGTCCGTTCCCCGCGCGCGAGCTCACGGCGGTCGATTCCGACGAGCCGGTGCTGCTGCAGGGCGTGATCGACGCATGCTTTGTCGAGGACGGCGCATGGGTGCTGCTCGACTACAAGACCGACCGCGTGGACGGCGATCCCGCAGGCTATGCGCAAAAGCACGCAAAACAGGTCGGACTGTACGCAAGGGTGCTCGAACGCCTGACCGGTATGCGCGTCAGAGAACAATACATCGTGCTGCTCGGCGCGGATGCGGAGGTGCGCGTATGAGAATCTACCCCGAAGCGTTTCTTGCCCGCATGCGGGGACAGCTCGGTTCCGAATTTGCCGCGTTCTGCGACGCGCTGCAGCAGGCGCCGAAGCGCGCGCTGCGCGTCAACACGCTGAAAACCGATATGGCGGAGCTGTCCGCGCTTCTGGACCTGCCGTTTGCGCCGCTCGAGGAGAATCCGGACGGCGCGCCGGTGCCGAAGACGTTCAACCCGAACGCGACGCCGCTGCACGCCGCGGGACTCTTTTATATGCAGGAAGCCTGCGCGCAGGCGCCCGTCGCTGCGCTGACGCTGCCGGACGAGCCGGTTGTGCTCGATCTGTGCGCCGCGCCCGGCGGCAAGAGCGCGCAGCTGCTTTCGAAGATGCGAAACGGCGTGCTGTTTTCGAACGAGATCGTCCCTTCGCGGGCGAACGTTCTGGCCGGCAACCTCGAACGCATGGGCGCGACGAACGCGATCGTGCTGAACGGCGAACCGCACCCGCTGTGCGAACGGCTCCGCGAACGCTGCGACGCCGTGATCGTCGACGCGCCGTGCGCAGGGGAAGCGATGTTCCGCAAGGACGAAACCGCCGTATCCGAATGGTCGCCCGAACACGTCGAGGCCTGCGCCGTGCGGCAGCGCGCGATCCTGGAGGACGCGGCGACCGCCGTGAAGCCCGGCGGGCAGCTGCTCTACGCCACCTGCTCCTTCTCCCCGCAGGAGAACGAGCAGACGGTCGAGCGGTTTTTGGAGCGGCATCCGGACTTTTCCTGCGAAACGATGCGGCGGCTCTATCCGCACACGAGCGCGGGCGAAGGGCAGTTCTTTGCGCTGCTTACGCGCGAAGGCGTACGCGAACCGTCGGCGCTGATGCTGCCGAAAAGCGACCGCGTTCCCGCCTGGGACGCGTTTTCCCAGCAGCTGAACCCGCTGTCCGGCGCGATCCGGCTCTTAAAGGACGGACGCGTGCTGCTGCTGCCGCCGCTGCCGCTGGCGTTGGACGGTATGCGCATCGTGCGGGCGGGACTGCTGCTCGGCGAATGCAAAGGCAGCCGCTTCGAACCGGCGCACGCGCTTGCTCTGGCGGGGCGCAAAACGCCGCTGCGCCGCACGGTCGATCTTTCGTTCGACGAGGCGATGCGCTATCTCCGGGGCGAAACGATCGCGCGCGATGCCGAAAAGGGCTACGGCGCGGCGACATTCCGGGGGTTTGCGCTCGGACTGTACAAGGCGTCGGACGGCATGCTGAAAAACCATTATCCGAAGGGACTGCGCCTTTTGAAGTGAAAGGAGGGCTCGCATGAGAGCCGATATTGCATTTACGAAATCCGCACTGGAGCGCATCGGCGCAAGACCGAACAAGGCGCTCGGACAGAATTTCTGCATCGACGGGGCGCGGCTTCGCGCCTGCGTCGAACGCATGACGCTCGAACGGAACGTGATCGAGATCGGTCCCGGATTCGGCGCGCTGACCGAACTGCTGCTCGAACGCGGCGTTTCGGTGACCGCCGTCGAAAAGGACGAATCGATGGTGCGGTTTCTCAACGAAACGCTGCCGCATCCGGACCTTGCCGTGATCTGCGGCGACGCGCTGAAGTTCCGCTACGAGCGCGTGCCCGCGCCGTTCTCGGTCGTCGGGAACCTGCCCTATTACATCACGACGCCGCTGTGCGCCGCGGTTCTGAAAGCGCTGCCCGAATCGTTCTACGCGATGGTGCAGAAGGAGGCGGCGGACCGCTTCTTTGCCCGGCCGAAGGACGCGAACTACGGTCCGCTGTCGATCGTGACGGCGCTGTACTACGACGCGGCGGTGCTGGAGGCGTTTCCGGAGGAGTGCTTTTTCCCGAATCCGAAGGTCGCGTCCGTGTTCGTCGGCATGAAAAAACGTCCGGACACGCCGGACGTTTCGCCGAAAGTCCTCTATACCTTTGCGACGGAGCTGCTTTCGATGCGCCGCAAGACGATCAAAAACAATCTGAAGCCCTATGCAAACGCGGATGAAGTGCTGTCCGCGTTGAACATCGCGCCGGAGGTTCGCGCCGAAACGCTGCCGCCCGAAACGATCCTGCGGCTGTACGGCATGCTGCTGCCCTGATTTCGGACCGCAAAAAAACGCTCCCGCAGGAGCGTTTCAGCGTGTCAAAAAACCTTTTGACACGCTGACCAGACTGCCGTAAAGGTAGGCAGAATTCGCGTTTTCACGACGGAGCCATACTAACGTATGCGACCGAGTGGAAACGCGGATCGTTTGCGGCGAAATATCAAATAAAGAAAGGGCTTTCGAGCCCTTTCCTCCAACAAGTGTTTCTTTTCCATCCTCGCCGCAAACGGTCTGGCACCTTTTTCGACGGTCTGAAACGCTCCCGGGCGGGAGCGTTTTTGTTTTTGGTTTCTTAACCGGCGCCGAAGATCGGGTGGAAGGTGATCATTGTGTCGCTCTTGACGGTGTAGCTGTAAGAGAAGTAGTAGTAGGTATCGTCATGCCACGAATAATTCAGCGGGCTGCTCGGCGAGCCTTTGCCTGCGCCGGACGGATTGCCTTCGAAGTATCCGACTGCCGCGCTGCGCATGGAGACTTTGCCGGTGACGGTGATCTTCGTGCCCTCCGGAACGGTGCCGTACGTGGTGCCGCTGGTGTAGCTTCCGCCGGTAAACCAGCAGTTCTCCGTCAAGACGGTGCATTGCTTCTTGGTGGTTTCCTTGCGGAACACGACCTCGTAGAGCGTCGCCTCGGTCTGATCCTCTACGCGGAACTTCACGATGTTGTTATACGGCATCTCGTAGACGACGTTGTTGATCAGCCAGTAATCCACCTCCATGCCCTTCGGCACGTCCGCGAACACGTAAAACTCGATCGTGCCGCCTTTGATCTTTTGCTTGGTCTCCGGATTCGTGTAATCCTCTTCGAAGTCGAACTCGGTGTAGGACTTGCCGACCGAATTGCCCTTCTTGTCGAGCAGCGTCATGTGGCAGTTCTTGAAGGTCACGATGCGGCGCTCATGGTAAACCGCGCAGACCGCGACCGGATAGGAGAAGGTGAAGTACGCATCCGGACCGGACTCGTAATCCTCTTCGCCGTCAACCACCCAGTGATCGAACACATAGCCTTCGATCTCGTTCGCAACGGCATGGACCACCGTCTCCCCTTCGATGATCACGCTGTCCCTGCCGTTCAGCGTGCAGTTTTTGCCGACGATCGATTCGACCGGAATCTGCACCTCGGTGACGACGGGTTCCGGCGTCGACGTGTCGACCGACACCGTTGCGGTGTTGTTCTGCTTTTCCGCCTCTTTCAGGGCTTCGAGCTCGTTGTTCGCCGCGTTGAGCTGTTCCTTCATCGCGTTGAGCTCCGCCAGGATCTGCTCGGCGTCGTCGTTCTCCGCCGGTTTATGCGGCAGCAGGCTGCAGCCGGTCAGCAAAAGCAGCATGCAGAGCACCGGAATCCATATGTATCTAAAACCGAACCGTTTCATATTGCATTCTCCTTTCTTCGTCCCGTCAGCCGAGCGGCGTTCTTCCCTTTTTCCTCAGCACGACCTCATAGACCGTTGCCTGCGTCTGTCCTCTGACACGGAACTTGCTGGCGTTGTTCGGTGCCTGATACTTGACGCCGTTGATCAGCCAGTAATCCACTTCCCTGCCCTGCGGTACGTCCGCGGTAACGAAGAAGTCGATCTCGCCGCCCTTGCAGTTCTCCTTGGTCTCCGGATTGACATAATCCTCTTCAAAGTCGAACTCGGTCAGGTCCTTGCCGCCCGCTTTGCCGTTGCTGTTCATGAAGTTCATGTGGCAGTTCTTGAAGGTCACGACCTTATGCACATGATAGACCGCAACGAGAACGGTCGCTTCGGAGAAGAAGAACATCGCGTCCGGACCGGATTCGTAATCCGTTTCGGTGCCGAACTCCCAATGATCGAATTCATAGCCGTCCTTCCTGTTCGCAACGGCGTGCACCTGCGTCTGGCCGTCCAGCTTGACGCTGTCGCCGCCGTTGACCGTGCAGTCGATGCCGAACACGGAATCCACCGGCACCTCCACCTCGACGGTCACGGGCTCCGGCGTGACGGTCGGCGTGACCGACGTCGCCGTGTTGTCCTGTTTCTCGCTGTTCTTGATGGTTTCGATCTCGCTCTTCGTCGCTTCCAGCTGCTGCTTCATCGCGTTCAGCTCCGCGAGAATCTGCTCGTTATCGTTGTTTTCGGCAGGCTTCAGGAAGCCGGTACAGCCGGTCAGCACGAGCAGCGCGCAGAGCGTCAGTACAGATATGCTTCTCCATATGGTTCGTTTCATATTGCCCCTCCTTCTCTCGGCATAACTGCCGATTATATACCATTTTCAGTATAGCAAGAACTGCGCGAAAATGCAACGAAAAAAAAGAAAAAGCCCGGGAATCCGGGCACAGGCTTATTCGAACCGGTTTGCTTCGCCGGGCGTCGGGACCGTGCTGATGAGAAACGTTCCGTCCTCCGCCCTCGCCCAGCTGGTGTCGGGCTCCAGCGCGGGCACGTGCGCCTCGTCCACCTCGACGTTGTGCGGGTTCACGAGATACAGATCCTCGCCGTTGGCGGACAGGTTGAAGCCGGTGCAGTACGGATCGGCGTCGCTCGCCTCCGTGCCGCCGGTGCAGTACAGCAGCAGGTATTCGCCGCTTTTCAGAATCGTACCCTCCGGAAAGCGATAGCGGAACGTGCGCTTGATCTCGTCGGTGAAGCCGTAGCCGGACAGATCGATGTCCTCGTCGTTCGGATTGTAGATCTCCACCCAGTCGACCGTGCCGTACGCCGGATGCTCGAACGCGGCGTGGTTCGAGGTCATGATCTCCGAAAACACCGGCAGCGTCCGCTGCTTCGGCACAAGCCAGACAAGCACAAGGATGCCCGCAGTCAGCAGCGCGAGCGCGAGCACCAGGATCCAGAACCGCTTCTGCGGTCCGATCTTTTCCTTCTGAAAATCGCCGTCAAACGACAGTTCTTCATCCATCTGTTCCATATTTGCAGTATAACAGCAAAAAAACATTTTCACAAGAGGAAATCTATGCTATACTGTTATTTTGGAAAGGCGGTAACGACCATGCAGAAATACCTTTTGTCGCTGGATCAGGGCACGACGAGCTCGCGCGCGATCCTCTTCGATCTCAAGGGCGAGATCATCACCTCCGCGCAATACGAGTTTGCGCAGCACTACCCGATGCCCGGCTATGTCGAGCATGACGCGAACGAGATCCTTTCGACCGAGCTGGACGCCGTGCGCACCGTCCTGCAGAAAGCGGACGTCAAGCGGGGCGAAGTCGCCTGCATCGGCGTCACGAATCAGCGCGAAACGACGATCGTCTGGGAGAAGGCGACGGGCAAGCCCGTGCATCCCGCCATCGTCTGGCAGTGCCGCCGCACCGCGCCGCTGTGCGAACAGCTGATCCGCGAAGGCATGAAGGACTATATCCAGAAGTCGACCGGTCTTTTGATCGACGCGTATTTCTCCGCGACGAAGCTCCGCTACATCCTCGACGCCGTTCCGAACGGACAGATGCTTGCCGAGCACGGCGATCTTTTGTTCGGCACCGTCGATACATGGCTCATCTGGAACCTCTGCGGCGCGCACGTGACCGACTACAGCAACGCGTCGCGCACGATGCTCTACAACATCCATACGCTCAGTTACGATCCGGTCATCATGCACCGGCTCAACATCCCCGCCTGCATCCTGCCCGAGGTGAAGCCTTCCGCCGCGGTCTACGGCTATGTGAAGGACGGCATCGAGGGGCTCGAAGCGCTTGCGGGCGTGCCGATCTCCGGGGACGCGGGCGATCAGCAGGCGGCGCTGTTCGGACAGGCGTGCTTTGAGCCGGGACAGGCGAAATGCACCTACGGCACCGGCGGCTTTCTGATGATGCAGACCGGCGAAACGCCGGTGGCGAGCAAGAACCGGCTTTTGACGACGATCGCCTGGGGCGTCAACGGCAAGGTGCGCTATGCGCTCGAGGGCAGCATCTTCAACGCGGGCAGCTCGATCAAGTGGCTCCGGGACGAGGTCGGACTGATCTCCTCGGCGCATGAGATCGACGTGCTTGCCGAATCCGTGCCCGACGCGGGCGGCGCGTACTTCGTTTCGGCGTTTACGGGCCTCGGCGCACCGCATTGGGATATGTACGCGCGCGGCGCGCTGGTCGGCGTCACCCGCGCCACGAACCGCGCCCACATTGCGCGCGCGGTGCTCGAAGGCATCGTCTATCAGGTCGGCGATCTTGCCCGCACGATGGAATTCGACAGCGGCAGAAAGCTCGGCGAGCTCAAGGTCGACGGCGGCGCGTCCGTGTCCGACGTGATGATGCAGTTCCAGGCGGATATGCTCGACGTGCCGGTGAACCGTCCGCGCTGCGTCGAATCCACGGCGCTCGGCGCGGCGTATCTGGCGGCGATCGGCGCCGGTCTCTACAGGGACGAAGCCGAGGTCATGCACTACTGGGAGAGCGAGAAGATTTTCCGCCCGCAGATGAGCGAGGTGGAGCGCGGCCGCCGCCAGCGCGGCTGGACGAAGGCCGTCGAAAAGGCAAAGAACTGGGAAGATTGATCCGAAGGGAGAATAACAATATGGAAATCAAAGAAACAAGACCTTATGTGGACTGGGAAACGATCGGGAACTTCATCGTCGACGCGTTCGTCGCCTACGGCGTACCGCGCGAGGATGCGGAGATCTGCGCGGACGTGCTGATGGAAAGCGACCGCCGCGGCATCGAGAGCCACGGCGTCAACCGCTTTAAGCCGATCTACCTCGACCGGATCAAGGCGGGCATCCTGAATCCGGTGACCGAATATGAAGTGCTGCGCGAAACGCCGACGACCATGGTGGTCGACGGTCACGACGGCATGGGCATGGTCATCAGTAAGCGCGCGATGCAGACCGCGATCGACAAGGCGAAGAACTTCGGCATGGGCATGGTGGCGGTGCGCAATTCGTCGCACTACGGCATTGCGGGCTACTGGACCACGATGGCGACCAAGCAGGGACTCATCGGCATCACGGGCACGAACGCGCGTCCGTCGATCGCGCCGACCTTCGGCGTCGAGAACATGCTCGGCACGAACCCGCTGACGATCGCGCTGCCGACCGACGAGGAATTCCCGTTCTGCATCGACTGCGCGACCTCGATCACCCAGCGCGGCAAGATCGAATACTACGCAAGAAACGACAAGCCCACCCCCGCGGGCATGGTCATCGGCAGAGACGGCAGCGCGCTGACCGACAGTAAGCAGATCCTTGTCGACCTCACCAAGGGCGCGGCGGCGCTTGCTCCGCTCGGCGGCATCGGCGACGAGCTTGCGGGCTACAAGGGCTACGGCTACGCGACGGTCGTGGAGATCCTCTCCGCGGCGCTGCAGGCGGGCAGCTATATGAAGATGCTGACCGGCATGGACGAAGAAGGCAACAAGCGTCCGTATCACCTCGGTCACTTCTTCATCGCGATCGATCCCGAAGCGTTCATGGGACTCGATACGTTCAAGAAGATCGCGGGCGACATCCTGCGCAGACTGCGCAATTCCGAGAAGGCGCCCGGCGAGGAGCGCATCTACACCGCGGGCGAAAAGGAATGGCTCGTGTGGCAGGACCGCAAGAACAAGGGCGTTCCGGTCAACGAGGCGGTGCAGAAGGAAATGATCGCCGTGCGCGACGAGAAGCACCTCAACTATCATTTCTCCTTCGAGAAATAACGCGGCGCACTCTGAAGAAGGCGCTTTGAAGCAGAACATTCCCGGCTGAGCAGGAAACCGGCGCGACCGCTGCGGTCACGCCGGTTTTGTCTTTCCGGATTGCGTTTTTACGTCCGAATCCGACGTCCCCACAGGCTGCGACGGGGTTTGGCTATCCGATCGCTTTGGAATAGAGGAGTTCCTCCGCGCCGTATGCCGTCTTTGCAATACCGGTCGGTGCAAACCCCTTTGCCTCGTAAAAGGCTCTGGCACGAAGATTGTCCCGAAACACCCACAAAACCGCCTCGGCATATCCGGCTTCCCGCATATCGTTCAGAACGCGATCCATCATCCGGCTGCCGTACCCTCTGTGCCAAACGGCCGGCAGGCAGTGAATGCAGATCAGCTCCGCCTTGCCGGCAAGCGCCTTGTCGCGAGCCGCGTCCCAGTATGCGATGCAGAGCGGTTTTTCGTCTGCAAACAGCAGATATCCGTTTCCGGCGTTCTCACTTAGGCTTCGCCGGTACATCCCGGTTACGCGGTCGATCTCCGTGCGGCTTGCGAGCGTCCCGGCGTCGAGAATCCCCGCAAACGCCGCCTTCCAGCTTTCCGTCTGAATATACGCAAGAGCGTTTTCGTCGCCCGTATGCGCCTTTCGAATGACCGCTTCCATGCATCTGTCCTCCGCATCGCCGTTTAGCCGCATTATATCAGCGCCGGTCGGCGCAGTCAACCGTTCTGCGTCCGAAGAAAGGGGAACGGCGCCTCCGTTTCCGGCAGCCTTTTTCGGTTCACCGATTGCGGAACGCGGCAAATGATGCTATAATGAGAAAAAGGAAACCGTCAGAAAGGTCTTGCCATGAACATCTACCTTGCTCTCACCCTGTTTTCCCTGATGATCCTGCTCTATTGGGTGATCACGGAACTGTTCGCGATGCTGTTCCGCTTCACAGGACTGCCCGATGAGAAGGCGCGGTTTCAGGTCATTTCGCTGCTGACCGGATGCGGCTTCACGACGCACGAAAGCGAACTGCTCCTGAAGAGCAAGTCCCGCCGCAGGCTCGCGCGGATCACGATGCTGTTCGGATACGTGTTCAACATCACGATCGTATCCATGCTGATCAACGTCTTTCTGTCGCTGAAGCTGTCGGAATTCAAAACGTATTTCAGCGTGCTGATCCCGATCCTTGCGGCGGCGGTCATCATCCTGTTCCTGCGCGTGCCGAAGATCCGCGCATGGGGCGACCGGATGATCGAACGGCTGGCGCGGCGTGTGACGAGGCGCGGCAGCATCAACACCGTTCTGCTGCTCGATTATCTCGGCGAGGACGTGATCGCGCAGGTCATCGTGCATCAGGTCCCCGAAGCGTTCCGCGATCTGCCGCTTTCCGAAACGGGCCTGAAGCCGGTGCACAACATCCTTGTGATGCTCGTGGAGCACAGGGGCGAAAAGCCGGAGCCCGCGACCGCGCAGACCGTGTTCCGGATCGACGACAAGCTGACCGTGTTCGGCAATTTTCAGGTGATCTCCAGCGTGTTCGAGGCAAAGGAGCGTCTCGACGACAATTAACCGACAGACAACGCATGCGCCGTCAAACGACGGCGCTTTTTTTGCGCGTATTTTCTGCGCGCAATGCGGCACAAACTAACGCCGTGCGGGCATAGGATACAGAAAAGGAGCGCTGCATGGTCGTCTATCAAGTCCTGACGTTTGAATATGATCTGCCGTTGTCGAAACTCTTGGATCGCCGGATGCGCGATCTCGACAACGCGTTTTCTCTGGAAGCCGTTCCGGACGGCGTGCTTCTGAAGGTGCGCGGCGAATCGCCCGAGCGCGCGGTCGCGCATGCGCTGTCGCGCGTACTCGGACGCGATCTGCGGTATTTCGCGCTTGCGGAGTTTACGGACGCGCTGCCGCTTTCGCTTTCGGAAAAGCAGGCGGTGCTCTCCGGCGCGCTGGAAACGGCGCAGAAGCGCGAGGAACCCGCCGTGCTGATCGCAAAGCTGACGGACTATCTCAACGAACACCGCACCGTCTGTCTCGAGGGGTTTCTGCGGTTCCGGATGCAGGAATTTCTGATGCTGTGGGAGATCGCGGTCGAGCAGGCGGCGGCAAACGTGCTGATGCAGAAGGAATACGGCGAGCTGATGGAAACGCTCCGCCGCTTTGCAGAAAGTCGAAAAAGCCGCGTCCTATCGCTTTCGGTCTGCATCCATCCCGACGGCACGATCACGCTCTGCGACGACGGCGACGTGCGCATCGAATACGTCGACTGCGCGCCCGACGGGATTCTGCAGCTGCTGGTCAATATGTCGCCGAAGACGCTCACGGTCTACGACCTTTCGGGCGAAGAAAAAAACCGCCTCACCGAGGCGATTCTCAAAGTGTTCGGCGACCGCGTGAAGCTGTACCGGTAGCCGTTTCAGCTTCCTGTTGATTCGTAGCGGCGCTCGCAGAGGGTCCAGACCCATGCGGCGACGGCAAAGAAGACGGCGGAACAGCCGATGATCGCAAGACAGAGAAGCCACGGA
>JAEEGH010014501.1_pt1 | contig 17288 bp, 16 predicted proteins | sample 9134181 | NCBI WGS metagenome assembly JAEEGH01 (sample SAMN16246544, study PRJNA631951) | gut metagenome | biome: gut microbiome; feature: rumen; material: DP-attached | host: Bos | place: Iran: Karaj | collected 2018-10
CTAACAGAATAGCTATATAATACATCTCTTAAAAATGTCAATAAAAAACGGGGTGACCAAAAGGTCGCCCCGAAGTTTTTGGTTTAGATGTAATTATCTACAGAAAACTGATTACTCAGCATCCCAGAAGATTACGATGTGGTAAAGATTGTCTGCAAGATCGTCTGCATCTGTTGAAATAAGATCAATCTTCTTACCCTTGCCAATCTTGTCGATGCTGGAGAGAACATATTCTTCTTCATCGTCATCGTAGTAGTAAACTACTGCCTTTTCAACAAGACCGTATACAGAGCCACCGGATACAGTAATTTCTCTGTTTGCCTTATCTACAGAGTTAACTGTGAGAGAACCAACGCCTGCATGAGTTGTATAAGTTGAGCATACATCAATAGCCTTTACAACGCCAGTCGCATCAACAGTAATTTCATAGAGGCCAACATGACCTACACCTGATACTGCATCAATCTCGCTATATGCTGTATCTGCAGTTTCGTCAGTGAATGCAGCAAGTTCCTTACCATCTACAAAACCGTTTACATACCACTTTGCGGTACCATCGTCACTCATCCTAGAAATAGTATTGATAACACCATAGCTCTTTTCTGAACCAAGGATTTCGTCCTTACCAACGATAATGGCAGCAATCTTGTCGTCTCCATTTTTGTAGATATATTCGTTGGCAGCATATGTACCATTGAATACATATTTTGTATCGAAGTTCTTTACGTCACCGATTTCCCAATCGCTGCCATCCTTCAGGAATACAACTACGCTGTTTGCATACTTAGTGTCGCCAATTCTTGTCTTGCCTTCATTAGTCTTACCGCCAATAGCAGAATCTGTAAGTGTCTTAATCTTGGATACCTTTCCGTTAGAGTCGAAGGAATAAGTAACAAGAGCAGGTGTAGTGAAAGTCATAAGTGTCTGGCCGTTCACTTCATTTACGAACTTTGAGGAAGATGTCAAATCATATTCCTTAACAGTTCCGTCTTTGAGTACGAGACCAACCTTAGTAACACCACTTGCAACCGTTGTACCACCGTCTGTTCTAGCACCGAGGAATACAGCATAGTTACCGGATGTAGAATCATCAGCAGACCAGAATGCAATTTCACCATCAAAGTTGAGGTAAGCAGTACCAGTGTCGCCTACTGAAGGTTTTTCGCCACCTGTTGCGAGGTCATACTTTTCACCAGCAATTGTGAAGTTGTCCTCATCTTTGGTTGCCTTAGTAACATCACCTGTTACAGTCTGAGTACCTACTGCAAGTCTTGTAATTCTAGTTGTTGCGCCTTCAGTGTATACTTCAATTACATTGTCTTCAGCAATCTTGTCGAGAGATGTCACACCTAAGAGAGCGAATGAAGCATAGTCAATGTCACCATTCTTGTCAGTCTTGAAAGTGTAGTCAGTACCGTTAACGTTGATCTTTGCCTTTTCGATGTTGAGGTCACCGTCTTCAAACTGATCGATGGCAGCTCTGTTCCAATCAAATACTGAATATACTTCTGTTATTGTCTTACCGCTAATCTTAACAGCCATCTTGTAAGAAGTGTTGTTTACAAAGTAACCAGCAGCGATAGCGGCATCTGTTGTAAGTACACCATTTACAAATCCTGTAGGAAGAGTAGTTGCGCCGTTTGTTGTTGCATAATTCTTGTAATTAGCATCAGTGGTCTTGAAGTAATAATCAACATCGCTAGTTGAAAGTAAATTATCTCCTGCCTTATACTTACCACTTACTGTTGTGGAAAGAACTTCGATTGCAATGATTTTGTCGTCAGAGTTGTTGAAAGTCTTTACGAACTGACCAACATACTCATTTACGTTGATAAGTGCTGTGCTTGCAGCAGTATCGTCGAGAACGTAGCCTTCACCACCGTAAGTTTCCTCGCCGCCGAGGCTGGAAAGCATAGTTACAGCTCTGTTCTTTGCATCAAGAACGTTCTGAGTTACGCCATCAGCATCGATGTAACGAAGGTTGCAAGTGAGTGAATTGTAAACGATCTGAGCAGCGGAAGCTCTGTCAACTGTTGCTACAGCCTGAACATCATCATAGAGGTTGAGCTGCTGTCCGAGTGCAATGTAGTTTGCAGGCCATGCGCCAACGAGTTCCTTAGCCTGTGCAGTGTAACCAAGTGCACGGCAGATCATTGTCATTGCTTCGTTTACAGTGATAGTCTGGTTAGGACTACCGCGCTACCGGGTGAAAGTCGCTAACACGAGCGCCTCCGCATCACATTCGCTGCCCCGGGCACACTTTTGGCACACGTTACATCAGCGCGCCCATCTTTTGTACCGCCTGCCGCTTTGAATTGTCGTCCGACTGCACGTAAATGTAGGTGGTCTTGATGCTGCTGTGCCCCATAATCTGCTGCAGGTCTTTTACGTCCATGCCCCGCCGAATGGCTTCCGTCGCAAAAGTGTGGCGGATTGCGTGGAACTTGCGGTACTTGACGCCCGCCCGCGCCAGCATGCTGCGGTAAGAGGCAAACAGCTGGGCAGCTGTCAGCAGCTCACCGCCGGCAGTTGTGAACACATACTCCGACTGCGGCAAGCCTTTAGCAAGCAGGGCCTTCCGCTGAGCAGCTCGATGCTTGGCAAGCATTTTTTCCGTGGCCGGCAGGATGGGAATTGTACGCACTGCGGCGGGAGTTTTGGTGTCCCACACTTCCTTGCGCCAAGTGCGGTTGCCGTCCTTGTCGATGTATGAAACCTTCGCAGCGGAGCGGCAGACGTGGATGGCGCCGTCGTGGATGTCGCTCCACCGCAGAGCCAGAAGCTCGCCCTCGCGCATGCCGGTTGCAAAAGCCAGCCGAATAAGCGCACTGTAGCGGTAGTTCGACGCTTCCATGTAGCTGCTGATTGCTTGGCGCTCGGCTTCGGTGAAGATTTCGAAAGCAGGACGGCCTTTGACCCGCTCGCCCGGCAGTGACAGCTTTGTGCAAGGATTGCGCACCAGGTAGCCCTCGCTGACCGCCCACAGGCAGAACATTCGCCAGACCTTTGCGACGTTGGTGATGGTGCCGCCGCTCAGGTGGTCGTCCTCGTAGAGTGAGGTAAAATAGGCCTGGAGGGTAGCGGAGGTGAGCTTCGAAAGCGGGATTGCCATAATTTCGCGGTTTTCAATCTGGTTTCGCAGAACGATGTCGTAGCGGGCAAATGTGCTGGCTTTCAGATTGCGGTCGACGCGCTTGACATTAAAGAGCCAGTAGCGGATAGTGGGGCCGATTTTGGCGTTTTTTGTGTCAAGGTTAAATCCTGTGCGGACCAGCTGCTCTGCTTCTTTGACCTTGCGTATTGCGTCCTTTTCGCCGTCGCCGTAGAATTGACGGCGCTTGCCCGCGATGGTTGCGGTCTTGCGAAAGTAGGGCCTCCCATTTTTGCGGCAGTTGTATTTTTTGCCTCGTTCGTAGAAATAGTTTTGTTTCATTGAATCAGTCTCCTTTGAAGTTAGTATCATACCTACTGTACCGCGAATTGCGGGACCTGGCATCTAGGACCTGGCACCAAATTAGAAAAAAATCCAATCTGGGGACAGGCACCAAATTAGAAAAAATTCTAATTTGGTGCCTGTCCCCAGATTAGCGTTGTTGTAATGGGGGTGGTTTTATGGTATTATAATATTGAATTTTTGCGTACGGAGACTAATTTTGATAAAGGAAAATCAGAGGCTTTTAAATTACTTTAATATACTGACGGATGCGGTAGTTGCATTTATCGCTCTGTGCCTCGCTTATGCGGTTAGATTCTACATATTCGAAGGTGCGGCGGGGCACATGCAGCTCGCCGAGTATTTGAAGTACGCCATTTTTCTGGTTCCCGTGTACCTCCTGATCTACGAGGGGTACGGGCTTTATGAATCGTTCCGTTCAACGAGATTTCTAAAGGAGTTTGGCCTGATTATCCGCGCGAATCTGGTGGGATTTGCGCTGTTTCTGGCGATCCTTTTCATATACAAAGACATCGACATATCCAGATGGACGCTGGTTTTGTTCTGGGTATTCAACACGCTGGGGCTGGGCACAAAAAGGTATCTTTTGCGCAGGATTCTCAGAAATTACCGCGCAAAGGGCTACAACCTGAAGCACGTTCTGCTGATAGGCTCGGGGCAGTCGGCGACCGACTATTTACAGATGACGCTCAAAAATCGCGATCTCGGATATCATGTAACGGGCTATATCGCAGAGCCGGGCATCCCAAAGGCTCCGATTTTTACCGACCAAGCAGGCTCCCATCCGGGCGACAGCACCAACAGCGGCACTTCCTATGAAATCCCGCAGCTTGCCGGCATCGACGAACTAAGCGCATACCTCGAGGACCACTTCTTTGACGAGGTCGTATGCGCGCTGGATGCCGAATACACCGACCTGCTGCCGGGAGTAATCGCCGCATGCGAAAAGAACGGCCTAAAGCTGTCGGTCATCCCGTTCTACTACAAAATTCTGCCTTCAAAGGCATATATGGAAGAAGTCGAGGGCCTGCCGCTGATTAACATGCGCCGCATCCCACTCGACAACAAGCTTAACGGCATATGCAAGCGCGGACTCGACATCATACTGAGCGCGCTGCTGATTATATTAACAAGCCCCGTCATGCTCTTTGCGGCAATCGGCACAAAGCTTTCAAGCCCCGGCCCTATAATCTTCCGCCAGGAGCGCGTCGGCAAGGACAACAAAGACTTCACCATGTACAAGTTCCGCTCAATGCGCGTGAACAGCGAATCGCTTACGGCCTGGAGCACTAACGAGGACCCGAGAAAAACACGCTTTGGCTCATTTATCCGCAAATGCTCGATTGACGAGCTGCCGCAGTTTTTCAATGTACTAAAGGGCGACATGAGCCTGGTGGGACCGAGACCTGAAATCAGAAAGTTTGTCGACGAGTTCAGGGAAACGATACCGCTTTACATGATAAAGCACCAGGTACGCCCCGGCATTACCGGCTGGGCGCAGGTGAACGGGCTGCGCGGCGACACTTCAATCAAGAGCCGCATAGAATACGACATCTATTACATCGAAAACTGGTCCCTGATGCTGGACTTTAAAATAATGCTGATGACCGCATTTGGCGGGATCTTCAACAAGGAAAAGCTGCAGTAAAAGCTCGAGAGCAATATAAAGACGCAGCATAGACAAGCATAGACAAAAGAGACAGAATACCGGAGGAAAAGGCAATGGCCTCAAAAAACAAAAAAGCAAAAACTACAGAACAAACGGCAAGCAAGCAAATGCCGGGCAGAGCTGCCGAGCTTGCTGCCTGCTATGAATACACAGACAGTGACTACAAAAAGTGGGCCGTGCCGGTATTCGCAATCGGCGCATATTTCCTGCTGCTGATTCAGGGCACGCTGGACAACAAGCTGCACGAAAGCGTGACAATCGCCGCGCTGATAATCACAATGGCGCTCGGCATCCTCGCATGGGTGAGACCGACATGGCGCGCGATAGCCAAAGACAGAATGAACCTCGGCACAATCATGCCGTTTGTATACATATTCTGGTGCGCAATAACATCACTTTATGCAGCAGCCGGAAAGCTGGCGCTCCACGAGGTCTGCAAGATTCTCGCAGTGCTCCCGATAGTGCTCGCAATCATTATATTTGCAAAGAAATCAGCGCGCGGACTGGACCGTATTTTCGCAATATTTGCCATAGCCACTGCTGCTATAGGAGTACTCTCGGTCGATTCCGCAAGCTGCCATATACTGACAAGCATTTTCAACGTCGTTATGGCTCCCGTATCCGACTATTTCCAGTCGATGGGCGGCTATGAAACCGGCGTTCGTATTCGCGGCATGCTGACCGACCCGAACCTCTATTCGGGCGTAATGGCGCTGGGCACAATCATGAGCCTGCACCTCGCAAAGGCGAGGAGAAGCTTTGGCTCCTACGTGCTGCTCGGTCTGAATACGCTCAGCTACATACTCGCATTCTCGATGGGCTCGCTCTTTATCTTCCTGCTTTCCTGCATCGCAATGCTACTGCTCGAAGCAGGCGGAAAGCGCGCATCCCTCTTTATACTGCTTGCCGAAGACGCAGTCTGCACGCTCGTGATGGCCTTCATTTCCTTTGCCGGCCTCGGTGCAGCAGGCGGAGCAAGATTCCTGCCTATGCTGGCACTTTGCGCAAACTTCGCACTTCTGTGGGTAATCGACCGCTTCGTCGGCTCGAAAATCGGCGACAAGCTCGGTCAGAGCCCAAAGGTCGGCATCATTGCCATCGGTGTGATTGCTGCAGCCATCATCGCTTTTGCGCTGGCGGCGCTTAACGTCACCGGGGCAAAGACTCTGATGCCGGGCGAGGGACTTTCAAGAGCCGCTTATCTTTCGGGCGGCGATTATGTGCTCAGCCTCGACGTATCGCAGACTGGCAGCGAGCCTGCAGACCTTCATGTAAACATAACAAGCCAGGACGAGACAGATCTGAAGGTTCACACAAACGACCTGCTCGCGGATCAGGGCTTTGGCACCGAGGGCGCGGAAAATCAGACACTCAGTCTCGGCTTTACGGTACCGGACGATTCGGAAATCGTCATGGTTAATTTATACAGCGCAAGCGGCCTTAAGGTAAACGATGCGACATACGAAGGACCTGAAAACGGCAGACTCAAGCTTGAGTACAAGCTGCTTCCGGGATTTATGGCAAACCGTATCCAGAACCTCGGTGCAAACGAAAACGCTGTTCAGAGAACAGTATTCTTCCAGGACGGCATGAAGCTTTTCAAGATGAGCCCTGTATTTGGCAGAGGACTCGGCGGCTTTGAAAACGGCGTAATGGCTGTCCAGAACTTCTTTTACGAGACAAAATACGCTCACAACCACTATATTCAGATGCTTTGTGACTGCGGAATCATCGGATTCCTGATCTTCACGGCAATGGGCGTGATTTCGGCTGTATATGTTATTTCAGCCCGCAAAGGTAGCGCAGGCGATGAAAGTGAAGCGGGGAGGCTCAGGCTTTACGCGGTTCCGGCGCTTGGTGCTGCGGTAGTGCAGATGTACGGACAGTCGTTCAGTGATGCGGTCTGGTCGAGCGGGGCTTATCAGATAGTTGGACTGTCGCTGATTGCGCTTGTCGGAATCTTGCTGAGGGACGGACTGTTTAAGGCAGGCCAAGCCGCTGAGGCGGGTGAAACAGGTGCCTTCAGGCAAAAGGTGGTCTTCAGCGGAGCGATGGCGTTGATGCTGGTTCTTTCGCTGATGTTCACGGTTACGATAGGATACAACTCTTCGACGCGCACAAAGCTGACCGGCGGAATGGCGACGATGGAGATGATTGCAAAGGCGGCAGATGCCGAAAAATACGAGTATGCCGACTATTACATCAGCTATCTGAACAGTGAGGCGGCAAACCCGGGAATCGGCGATCCGGTTCTCTGTGACAAATATGCGGGAAAGATTTTGGAGCTTAATTCCAATTCGGCTTACAGGTCGGCAGCCAATTTCTATTTTGTAAAGGGTAGGGACGAAAAGGCATTTGCGGCTCTCGACAGGGGCGCCGACTATGTCAGATCGAGCGGCGATACATGGCAATATATATTCAGCACGCTTGAAGATAATTTCGATATAATGGGTCCATACTCCGATGCGGCGATGAATCGCGCGCAGGAAAAGGGCACCGAATACGAGACTATTTTGAAATATTATGACGGAGTTCGCGAGAGGAATAAGGAATATCTTGACAATGTGACGCTTGCTCCGAGGAATGCTCTGTTTGTTGGAAGGCTGCTTGAGCTGCGCGAAAAGGGCTATTACGACAATGCTGATGCAATTGCAACGATTGTGGCCTGCGCGATGTTCGATACGAAGTATGCCTGCGATGCGGATTTGAACGGCATTCCGGATTTCCTGAGCGCAGCTCCGGGAATTGAGTGGAAAAATGCGGGCGAAGGCAGCTGCAGCTTTACGGCAAGCGTGAATGCTCCGGCAACTCTTTCGGCGACATTTGTGCCGAAGTACGGCGGCAGCTATCCGATAAAGGTATACTGCGACAATCCGCATGCGGTGAAGTTTTCACAGGGCGGTGCGCCGCTTGAAACTTATTACGCAGACGGATATGCTTTTGTGAAGCTGGAGCTTGATAACGATCCTAATGCCGGCAAGGTCGGGCAGATAGAAATCACATTCGACGCGCCTTGCGAGGTGAGCGAGATTGTGATGTACTGCGAGGAATACCTCAGCAAATAAGGCGAATTTGGGGACAGGCACCAAATTGGAAAAAAGGCGAATTTGGTGCCTGTCCCCAAAGTGGAAAAAAAGGTGAGCAGATGGAAAGAGAAGAGAAAAGTCTAAATCTGAAAGCGGCTGCGGCCGTTGTAGCACTGACGGTCTTGATACTGCTTGCGGTGGGCTTGCTTGCGTCTTGCGGATATGAGCGGGAGGAAGCGCAAAACGATGATTCGCTGAAGCGAGTCCTGAGAAAAGGTGAGCTGGTCCTGGGGTTTGATGCGAACTACCCACCTATGGGCTTTATGAATGAAAGCGGCGAAATCGTGGGGTTTGATATCGATGTGGCGCAGCAGGCTTGCACCAGACTGGGAGTGAAGCTTGTAGCAAAGCCAATCGACTGGGAAGAGAAAGAAAAGCTGCTGAATAGCGGGCAGATTGATTGCATTTGGAACGGCATGTCGGTGACGCCGGAGCGTGCCGAGCAGATGACGCTGTCGGAGCCTTATATGAAGAACGCCTTGATTTTTATGGTAACCGGTGAGAGCAAAGCGCGCGGTAACATGGATCTGGTCGGTGGAACGGTAGGTGTGCAATCGGGCTCGAGCGCAGTAGAGGCGCTTGAAAATGCAGATTTTCGGAGTGAAATTGCGGTCCTCAGATTTAACGACAATTTGTCGCTTCTTGCGGCGCTTGACGAGGGAAGGGTAGATGCGGCCCTCGTTGACTCGGTGGTGGCATACTATTACACGGCGGAAAGAGGAAAAACTTACTATGTGCTGCCGGACAGCCTGAGCGAAGAGAACATTGCTGTGGGCTTTCGCAAGGGCGATGAAGCACTCAGAGACCGAGTGCAGGAATTGATAGACGAGATGAAAGAGAATGGAACGCTTGCCATAATATCGACAAAGTGGTTTGGCGGTGACATTACGATTGTAAAATAGCGCAGTGAAACATATTTCGGGCAAAGATGAAAGAATGCAAATTTCTTAACAAATTAATAAGAGGAGTTACACTTCGCGGGATATTTATAGCGATTTTGATAAATGTCTTTTTTGCGGGGCTGATTTTCGTTTACTATACGATGCTTTATTCGCAGACGCAGGAAGCTATCATGAAGAGCGGAAAAATCAGTGCGATCAGTTCAGCGGAGCAGATTGACAAATTCCTTTCCACAGGTATCGATACGATAAAGCTGGCGAGCTATACAATCGACAATATGATTCGCGATGGCCGCTCGCAGGAGGAAATTCAGGACTACCTGCTGAATCAGTCCGTGGCGGTGGTGAATATAACATCGGGTGAAAGCCCGGGACTTTACGGTGTAATTAACGGGGAGTATCTCGACGGTACGGGATGGACGCCGAGCGTCAGCTATGTGCCGGAGAGCAGGCCTTGGTATATAGAGGCGCGGGCGAACCTCGGACAGGTTGCGGTAGTAAACCCTTATCTGGATCTCGATTCGCAAACCATCATGATTGCGCTTTCGAAGACACTTTGCGATACAAAGAGTGTTGTTTCGATGGACTTTTCGATGGACAAGCTGCAAAAGATCACTGAGGAAATAGCCGCTCAGAACGAGGGCGAAATGGAGATAATTCTCGATGGCAGCTACAAGGTGGTGGCACACTCGGATAAAAGTGAGGTCGGGAAGTGCTATCTGGACGGCGGCAATTCGTTCGGGACGAAGATGGTAAAAGAGCTGCGGACACTGGGCAGCGACTCGTTTACGATGCGTTACGGTGAAGACGAATATATGGTTCACATCGTGCCTGTTGCAAACGAGTGGATGTGTATTTCCGTGGTAAACGCTACGGATGCGCTCTTCAGGCTGAGGTCACTTTTGATGGCGACGGTAATTGCGATTACTGTATCCGTTACAATCCTGATTTCCCTTTTGAGCGTGACGAACAGGAAAAACCGAATAGCCGCACAGCTGACGGAAAATCTGTCTCAGGCGGAGAGCGATATCAGGGAAAAGGAAAACAGAATCGGTGAAATCAGCAGAGTTGCCTTCAGCGACGGCTTGACCGGCGTGGGGAGCAAGGCGGCATTTAATCAGTATATAGAGAACTTCGCGCGTGGCATCGAGGGCGATACGGAAAGCTATGCTGCCGTAATGGTCGATGCAAACGGGCTGAAGTACATAAACGACAATTTCGGACACGCCAGCGGAGACAAGTACCTTTGCGGCTGTTGCAAGGCAATCTGCGAGACCTACAAGCATTCACCGGTGTTCAGAATAGGCGGCGATGAGTTTGCGGTCGTTCTGACGGGCAAAGATTACGAAAACCGCGCAGAGCTTTTGAAGGAGATAGAAGAGACCTTTGAAAAGAGCTATGCTCAGGAGGATAAAGAGCCTTGGGAATGCTACTCGGCAGCAGTAGGTATGGCCGAGTACAGAGAAGGCGATACCGGCATCGGACAGGTGCTCCGCCGCGCAGACAAGGAGATGTACCGCGCAAAGGAAGCGTTCAAGAAGGTGCATGGAAGATATAGGTGATGTTGTCACAGACATAGGTTTTCTTTTTCGCTAGAATATAATCATCTTTGATTTTGGGAGGGTTATAAGAAGGTGAAAAAGAAAAGATTGGCCGTGGTTGCGAGCAATGAATGCGTTGCTTGCGGCTGCTGCGCAAAGGTTTGCCCCTTGAAGGCAATAGCGATACTTAGGGGGACGGTAGCAAAGGTAGATGCCGAAAAGTGCGTGGGTTGCAGCACTTGCGCAAAAGAATGCCCGGCAAGCAGCATAAGGATGTGCGAGGTGGGCATATGAAAAAGAAGTGGTATGACTATTTGTGGATAGCGTCTTTGACGTATATGTCGCTGGGCTTTTTCAACATACTGTTTGCCTGGCTGGGACTGATTTGCTTTTTCGTGCCGCTCATCATGTCCTTTACCGGTTTTGGAAAAGGATATTGCAACCGTTACTGCGGGCGAGGACAGCTGTTTGGAATTCTGGGCGGGGGGCTTGGCCTTTCCAGAAAGAAAGACATTCCAAAGTGGATGAAGAGTAAAGGCTTTCGATATGGGTTTTTAATCTTTTTCTTTGTGATGTTTTTCCAAATGCTCTGGAACACGTATCTCGTCTTTGCCGGTGCAAGCGGGCTGAGGCAGATAGTGACGCTGCTGTGGACTTTCAAGCTGCCTTGGAACTGGGCTTATCACGGGACCTTCTTTACAGAAGGAGTGGCGCAGTTCGCCTTTGGGTTTTACGGCGTGATGCTGACTTCCACAGTCCTAGGACTTGTCACGATGATACTGTTCAAACCGCGAAGCTGGTGCGTGTATTGCCCTATGGGGACGATGACGCAGCTCATATCTAAAGGGAAAATGAAAAGTCACAAAGGGTGTAAGCGCAGGAAATTAGGAGTTTCTTAATTTCTCGAGCAGTTCTTTGTTTATAATGGTCACTTGTCCTCGCGACAGGCTGACCATTTTTTCATTTTGCATATAACGCAGCATCCGCGTAACCACCTCGCGATGAGTGCCGATATGATTTGCGATGGACTCGTGCGTAATGGTAAGCATTTCGGAGCCTTCGAGGGCGGATTCTTCGAGCAGGAAGGTTGCGACGCGTTTGTCGAGGCTCTTCCACATGATTTGCTCGATCAGCCACATAACCTCCGAAAAGCGTGCGGCCATCAGCTCGTTTGTGTAGTTTGAAAGCGCAGCGGATTCGGCCATGACGGAGCGGTAGGCTTCGGTGGGAATGAGGTAAAACTCAGTGTCCTTTTCGGCCTCAACCGTGACATCAAAGCTGATGGAATTGAACATGCACGAAGCGGAAAGCAGGCAGATGTCCAAATCGAGTAAGCGGAAAAGTGTGACTTCGCGCCCCTCCTCCGAAACGATAAATGCACGCAGCTGCCCGGACTTAAGTAATATAAGGCCGCTGCAATCTGTCGCGCCGCTGTGGATGATGGCGCCTTTTTTGACGCTTTTGGAAATAACAGCGCTGCGGATTTGTTCCTGCTGCTGATTGTTTAGTTTGTCCCAAATCGGGAAATAGTTTTCGAAGCTCATTTCAGTGCGTGCCTTTCGTTAGTAAAGGGTGTGGTTGAGGGTGTTGTAACGGGCGCGGCCGAGGGGCTTGCTGGGGGCTTGCTGGGGGATAGTAATTATAGGAATTTTAACATAGGTGAGGGGAAAGGGCAAGGCGGGGGGTTGACTTTTGATTATGAATGGAATAAAATGTAAATATAAACATAAATTGGATAAAAACGCCTGCCGCAAAAATGACAAATAGTACTTGCGGGGGCAGTAGAAAATTGATATTATCAAAGGAGAAAGGGATATGAAGAATCAAGAGATATTCAGGAATTTTACATTTACAGATGATTACGTATTTTGCAGCATTCTGACAGAAAATCCTCACATCTGCAAAAGGATAGCGGAGCTGGCAACCGGTCGGAAAATTAAAGAAATCGTAAAGATCCAGGCGCAAAAGAGCATTAAGAAGACGAAGGATGGTAGAGGCGTTCGCTTTGATGTGGTTTTCGAGGATGATGAGAGCAACATCTACGACATAGAGATGCAGAAGCTCAAGAGAGGCGACATCCCCAAGAGAGCCAGATATTATCAGAGCATGCTGGACTTAGATTCATTAGGTAAAGGCAAAGACAAAACCTATACCAAGCTAAAGAACGGATATATAATTTTTATATGCGACTTTGATTTGTTCGGCAAGGGAGACTACAGATATGTTGCAAAGACTATGGTCGTAGGACACCCTGACTGCGATTATGATGATGGCAGCAGAAAGGTATTCTTAAATACTCATTATACAAAAGAAGATATGGACCCTGAGCTTAAGGCGTTTTTGGATTATTTAAAAACAGGATTTATCGCTTCGGATTTTGTGTTAGAACTGGAAGATATAAAAAACAAATTGTTAGACGATGCCGAAAGGAGGTCTGAATTTATGACGTTACAAGAAACATATGCAATGTATTTGGAAGAAGGCCGCGAAGAAGGTCGTGAAAAAGGCCGCAAGGAAGGCCGCGAGGAAGGCCGCAAAGAAGGTCGAGAGGAAGGTCGAGAGGAAGGCCGCGAGGAAGGGATTGCCGAAGGCGAGCTCCGCAAAGTATTTTCTCTATTCATCAAGGGCAAGCTCACCAAGGCTGACGCTGTCGAAGAATCCGGACTCACTGAAGCTGAGTTTGATCACAACCTCGAGGAGTACCGCCAAACCCACATCGCATAAGCATAGCAAGGCCCCAAAGTCCGCCCACCCGGCGGGCTTTTTGCGTGCCCGGGGTCCGCTCCCACGCAGCGGGCTTTGCGTGCCCAATTTCTGCTCACGCAAATCAGCTCAGTAGTGGTATTTTTCCGCAAAAATGAGTTTCTTACCAACAATTTGTACCTTCATTGATCAAGCTTGGTGGTAGATAACCGCGATATGACATATTTATACCAAAAAAGTGCCGGCAAAACCTTCCAAAAACTGCCGGGAGCGTCACTTTCTGCCGGCAAAAGCTCTAATTTGTTGGTATAAAACATAAAAACCAGCGATAATACCACTAACCCTATCCTGCCACCAACCTCACCAGTTGTGTCGGCCACGCTGGACTTCTTCACCGCTGCCTTCCGCGCACCCTCTACAATATGATATAATTCAATTAGAACCAAGGAGGCCGCTTTTGCAATGCGCGAGTAGCAAATAAAGTAGCAAATAAAGTAGCAAATAAAGTAGCAAAAAGAAAGAAAAAAAGGTATAATGGAGGAAACAGCAGAAAGCAGTAATAAACAGCAAATTTTGGGGGCGTGAATCAATGTATATAGGTGTAGAAACAGAGAAAATAGAATTTAAGAAGACAACGGCTGAACTAAAAGAAGGGATAATCTCATTAGCGTCTATGCTCAATAAGAATGGATATGGGATTTTGTATTTTGGAGTAAAGGATAATGGTGATGTGATTGGCCAGCAAATGGGGGATCGAACACTTAGAGAAATATCTCAAGCGATAGCAAATTTCCTTAAGCCTCAAGTTATACCGACAATTGAACACGAACTGATTGATGACAAAAACATTATAAAGATTGAAGTTCGAGGATCGGAAAAGCCTTATTCGGCGTACGGGCGTTATTACATGCGATCAGCTGATGAAGATAGAGAGTTAAGCCCAACAGCCTTGAAGGAGTTAATGGACAAGCAAATTTCATCAGATATTTTAACTTTGATTCCGGCACCGATTCAGACGCTTACATTTAATAAACTTAAGATTGCATATGTAACAGCGGGCCTGACCGTTGACCAGACGGAATTTGAAGATAATGCGGGGCTTAAAAATAGCGAGGGGAAATACAATTTAATGGCTTTTTTACTTGCTGACGAAAATGATATTTCTATAAAGGTTGTTACTTTTGCAGGGAAAGATAAGACAAAGCTTATAAAGAGAAATGAGTATGGGGGAACTTGCTTGGTTACAGCTGTTGATAAAGTGCTGAATTATGTGGAATCCATTAATGAAACAACGGTTACGATGGGAGGCCACAGGAGAATAGAAGAAAAATTATTTGATATGCCAAGTTTTAAGGAGGCTTGGCAGAACGCATGTATTCATACGAAATGGGACAAAGGGAATCCACCGGCGGTATATATTTTTTCGGATAGGATCGAAATCATTTCCACGGGAGGTTTACCTGTAGATTTAAACAAGGAGGAATTTTACAAAGGGATAAGCAAGCCAGTAAATTCCAAGCTTCAAAAGATCTTCGGACAATTGGGATATTCTGAACAAACCGGTCACGGAATCCCCCTTATTATCAGCAATTATGGCAAGCAGGCCTTCGATATTATGGAGAATTTCATTAATGTCACCATTCCTTTTAATTATGAGAAAAGGAATCCCGATGGAATGGTTTCTGAGAACAAAGTGAGCATTAATGAAGCGGAACAGAAAATAATTGATTATATACGTCAAAATTCAAGCATAACAATAAAGGAACTAGTTGCGGAAAGTGGATATTCTGACGGATATGTTAGAAAAATACTTAATTCATTAAAGGAAAAGAAAGTTATAGAGCGTCAGGGTGGCAATAAAACCGGGAAATGGATTTTGATAGGGTCATGAAAAAAATCTACCCACCTGATGGAGAGGAGTAACCATGCGTGACCTAAACATAGACTACGTCGATTTATACAAAAGCATAGACGGATTCATAAGGGATGCCTATTCCTCATCGGAAGGCGTTTCAGAGTATATCCGCCAGATGGAAGCAAATGATTACAGAGGGCGGCAGACCATTGCGACATGGAAAGATGATTACGCTCTCCTAAAGCATGCCCGATGGATCAGAAACCAATTAGCCCACGAGGTAGGCTTTGATTCCGACCTTTGCGAAGAAGACGACTATGACTATCTCGAAGTTTTTCGCGAGCGCCTGTTTTCCGGAGAAGACCCAATGGCTAAGCTGAATAAGTACCAAGCATCATGCCGACAAAGGCAGGCTGCAAGAACTGTGGCGCAACCATTGCCAAATCGCATACCGATGAAAAGGGAGAGCGTTTTAGCGAGAATAATAAGATTCTTTTGGCATTGAGATGTTGACTAATCTTGACCCTCGCAGCATAATTATGCTATAATAATGCAACGGAGGTGAAGGATTATGCCAACAATTATGCCAATTAGAGATTTACGTAACACAAGCGCTATTTCGGAACTTGCACATAAAAACCAAGAGCCTATTTTTATAACGAAGAATGGCTATAGCGACTTGGTAGTAATGAGCGCCGAGTTGTACGAAAAATTCGCGCGCGAAACACGCATAGATTACGTGATTTATGAAGCTGAAAAGGAATTTGCCGAAACCGGAAAGACAATTGAAGCGGCCGTAGCGTTCGATAAATTGGAGAAAAAGCATTTTGGATAAATATGAAGTTGAGTTGCTAGAAAAAGCTTATAGAGATTTAGACGATATCTACACATACATAGCTAGTGAGTTTTTAGCACCGGAAACCGCAAGGAAACAATTAAACCGGCTTAAAGAAGCAGTCTTGGGACTTGCAACCTTTCCAAACTCTCATCAGGACAGATTAGTCGGATTCTATGCTAACAAAGGATATAAGCAGCTGTTAATTGACAATTACATAGCAATATTCCGGGTTGATGAAGATAAGAAGAAAGGGTGATTTTGTAAACCGCCAAATGAATTTTGAGCCATGCCTTTAATCTTATTCGGTCAGGAGGAAGTGTAAAAGTATGAAAAATGCGTTTGCAGAGAAGTTTAATAAGACCAAGGGGAAATGTAAAGATTTTTTAGAGTTTGATGCACCATTTGTGTTGGTAGTTTTTATCATGGCAGCGTTTATTGGTATCTCGTTGTGTGCGTCTGCATCGGGGCGTGATCATATATTATGCAGTGGCTGCTCTTTTAATATAGCAGTGATGTGTCAAGTGGTAACAACGCTGATTTGCTGCATAATTTCAATAATTGCCATTTCATTTTCATTACAAAACAGTGAATTCCTAGGTATAAAATCCAAGGATTTAATGTTACTTAGGACGGAGAAACATTTTTCATACCGAGCTATGGTTGTAATGGCCATAGCTTTTGTGAGTTTAAGCACAGCATTTTGCATGCTGGACTGGATTATTGCTTCGTTAGGAACTTGCGTGGCCGCGGTTCTGTTTTGCGTATATATTTCGTTCACAGAAATTCCGCTTATGACAAAAGATGAAGAGGCTGGGATTCGAATTTTACGTAGAAGAATACTTGCAAGAGAAGATGCGTCTGAAGTATATGCCAGGAAGTTGGATGATGCACTGAAGTATTTAATACTTGAAAAGAATCTAGCCACAGCATTTGATGTTCTTGCAAAGCAAAAGACTTGCGGGTATGACAATTTGGATGCCAAGCGTATTATGTCAAGATTACTTGATGTTCAAGAAAACATTGCAGTAGAGGTAAAACTGATTGAAGAGAGGGCACAATCGGAACGCACTATAGATTGCATTGCGGGGAATATACGGGATTTGATTACCTTTGAGTTAAACCTTGAAAGGGTATATGGAGAGGGGTTTATTTACACAAAATATTACATAACAGAAGCTCTTTTCGCAATTTCTCAAGTTGAGGAAGGTGAAAAGATGGCGGGAAAACTTATACGAGAAATAAT
>JAEEGH010014513.1_pt1 | contig 17280 bp, 14 predicted proteins | sample 9134181 | NCBI WGS metagenome assembly JAEEGH01 (sample SAMN16246544, study PRJNA631951) | gut metagenome | biome: gut microbiome; feature: rumen; material: DP-attached | host: Bos | place: Iran: Karaj | collected 2018-10
TCAATCTTTTGGAACGCCGCCTCAATGGAGCGGGCATATTCTACGGTTTTCTTTTTGCGGATCTTCATGTTGATGATTACAAATTATCTGAATTCAATCTTTTGCCAAAATAACGGAGGAAATCAATGTTCCATGTGAGCCCGATCTGTGCAGTGAGCTTTCGCCCAGACACCACCCCGTCGTAAACCGGGAAATAGTGGATCTGGTACAGCAGAGCGTGCAAGCGAACCGCCTCACTGCCCCTCGGATGGTATTCAACGCCAAGGCCATAGAACGCCGAACGCTGTCCGGGGGGCACAAAGCAGTCCTTCGCCGGCGAAACCCACGGAGAGTCGGCCATATTCTGCTCGTAACCGCCTTTGACAAAGAGGTTCACATGCTTGATAGCCACATCCATGCGCGAGATGACGGAGAAACTGGAGAAGATGGCATCGGTGCGGCTCACACGGTTCATGTAGTCGATATACCAGCTCCAGCGGCCCACCTCAAAGCGGTTTCCTAAGGTGACACATCCCACAAACTGACCACGTTTTCTCTCAAAGAAATTGACAGAGTACAAGGTCTTGAAGAAGCCGAAATCGCCGCTCCATAGCAGACTGTAGGCCAGCAATCCCTGCTTCCACTCGTTTCCTTTTCCCATATAATGAACGTACGGCGAGTTGGCCACCTGCAAGGTCAGACGATGCCGTTTGGTCTTGTCGGTAAATTTCACTGAACCAGCCAATTGGAAACAATAATAGTTGTTCCAATAGTCGCCGGCATAATACACGTTGATGGGGGCGGCATCGTACTCAAAACCACCATTGGCAATGGCCTCCTTGCCGGCACGGATCGCCCAGTGGTCGTTAATCTGATATTGTAAATAAAGGAAGTCAGTATTGTCGAAAAAGGTGCTGGCACCTGCGTTGGCAATGATGCGCTGACGGAAGAAGTAGGAGAAACCCTTGCCGAACTCGCCACCCAACAACAGGTTGAAATAGTGACCGTTGAAACCGTAGTCGGTGGTGTCGGAAAGCGATGCGCTGCCACCATCGCTGAAACTGTGCTGCACATCAAAACCGGCTCTCATCTCCAACTTGAGGTGGGTGAAACGATGGCGCACACTGTCGTTCGTCTCTTGGGCTGTCAGTTTTGTGAGTGAAAAAAGCGCAAAAGCGACAAGGATTGCTGTTTTTATTTTGTTGATTTTCAATTTATTATAATAATAATTTAATATTCAAAAATGCGAGTGCAAAATTAGGTCATTTTTTGAAAAGAAAAAGCCGTATCTTTGCAACTCGAAAAAAATAAATGCATCATGTTTAATATTGTCTCTCGTAAAGATTTTGCCGCAGACACCTATCTGCTTGAAGTAGAAGCTCCCCGCATCGCCAAGGCCGCCCTGCCCGGTCAGTTCATCATTGTGAAGAAATCGCCGACCGCAGAACGCATTCCGCTTACCATCAGCGACTCCGATGCGGAAAAGGGGACCATCACCATGGTGTTCAAGGCCATCGGCAAGTCCACCCGCGACCTCGCCGAACTGCAAGTGGGCGACCAGCTGCTGGATGTGGCCGGCCCGCTCGGCCGTCCCTCCGAGTTCGTCCACCTCACCCACGAGGAGCGCGCTGCCAAGCGTTACGTCTTCATCGGCGGCGGCGTGGGCATCGCGCCCATCTACCCGCAGGTGAAATGGCTCCACAACGACGGCATCAACGTGGATGTGATTGTCGGCGTGAAGACCAAATCGCTGCTGATCTTCGAGGAGGAACTCCGCTCCGTCGGCAACCTGTACGTCACCACCGACGACGCCTCATACGGCTCCAAGGGCCTGGTGACCGACCAGCTCCGCACCCTGCTCGACAGCGGCAAACAGTACGACGAGATTATCGCCATCGGCCCCATGATCATGATGAAGTTTGTGGCCGCCGTGGCTCAGGAATATGGCATCCGCTGCACCGTCAGCCTCAACGCGCTGATGGTGGATGGTACCGGCATGTGCGGTGCCTGCCGTGTGAGCGTGGGCGGACAGACCAAATTCACCTGTGTGGACGGTCCTGAGTTCGATGCCGCCCTCGTGGATTTCAACCAGGCCATGAAGCGCCAGGCCATGTACAACAATGTCACCACCCGCAAGCAACTCGAAGCTGAGGAGCGTGCGGAAGGCCACGTGTGCCATGTGGGCGGAGTTACCGAAGAGGTGCCCGACAAGAAACACCGGGTGCCGGTGCGCGAGCAGGATCCGAAGGTGCGTGCCACCAACTTCGACGAGGTTTGCTATGGCTACGATGCTGAAGAAGCTGTGCTGGAAGCCCGCCGCTGCCTCAACTGCAAGAACCCGCAGTGTGTGCAGGGCTGCCCCGTCAGCATCAACATACCGGGCTTTATCCATGAGGTTGCTACCGGCAACTTCGAGGAGGCCGCCCGTATCATCAGTCGAGATTCTGCCCTGCCGGCCGTGTGCGGCCGTGTGTGCCCGCAGGAGAGCCAGTGCGAGGGCAAATGCGTGATGGGCAACAAGTTCGAGCCTATCGCCATCGGCAAACTGGAGCGTTTCGTGGGCGACTTTGCCCGCAATAACCAGCTGGCTTTAGCCGAATGCGCACCCAAAAACGGTCACAAGGTGGCCGTTATCGGTAGCGGTCCGTCGGGACTTACCTGCGCCAAAGAGCTGCTCTCCAAAGGCTATGAGGTTACCGTTTTCGAAGCCCTCCATGAGTTGGGCGGTGTGTTGGTATATGGCATTCCTTCCTTCCGTCTGCCCAAAGAGACGGTGGTGAAATACGAGGTGGAGAATCTGCGCAAGATGGGCGCGAAGTTTGAGCGCGACGTGGTCATCGGCCGCACCGTCTCCATCGACGACCTCATGGACAAAGAGGGCTTCGAGGCTGTGTTCGTCGGCAGTGGTGCCGGCCTGCCCAACTTTATGGGCATTCCGGGCGAGAACCTGTGCGGCGTGGTTTCCGCCAACGAGTTCCTGACCCGCAACAACCTGCTGTTCGCCTACCGCGCGGGCTTCGACACGCCTAACTTCGTGGGACGCAAAGTGGCCGTGGTGGGTGGCGGCAACGTGGCCATGGATGCCGCTCGTACCGCACTGCGTCTCGGCGCAGACGTGCATATCGTCTATCGCCGCTCCGAGGCCGAGCTGCCCGCCCGCGCCGAAGAGGTGCATCACGCCAAAGAGGAGGGCATTGTGTTCAACCTGCTGTGCAACCCCACCGCCATCAACGGCAACGAAGAGGGCTGGGTGAACGCTATGGAGTGCGTGCGCATGCAGCTCGGCGAACCCGACGCTTCCGGCCGCCGCCGCCCCGAGGTGATCCCCGGCAGCGAGTTCACCCTCGATGTCGATATGGTCATCATGGCCCTCGGCACATCACCCAACCCGCTGATTAGCAGCACCACGAAAGGGCTTTCCGCCAATCGAAAGGGCTGCCTCGAAGCCGATGAGGTGGGACGCACTACCCGCGTGGGCGTGTTCGCCGGCGGTGACGCGGTGAGCGGTGCCGCTACCGTCATCCTCGCCATGGGCGCCGGCAAGAAAGCCGCTGCCGCCATCGACGAGTACATCCGCAACAAATAGTTGCTATGGCAAGACATTATCTTCTGACGATCCTGCTGGCCCTGACCCTCGCTGTAGGTGGAAAGGCCCAGCAGCCTGTCACTTTTATCCAGCATCACCACGATTACCGTATCGTCGTCCCGTCGCAGCAACCCGAATGGAACTATGCCGCCAGCGAGTTGCAGTTCTTCCTCGAAAACGCCTTCCATACCCGCTTCGAGATTTGTGCCGACACCGATTATACGGGCGGTCCAGCGATTTCTATCGGACAAAACCGCTTCTCAGAGCCGCTTTGTCAGCAGTATGGAAGCGCCCTCCAGCCGGATGGCTACCTATTGCATACCGATAATGATATTTTGTATATTATTGGTTATCAAAATGATACAATTGCCAATCTCTACGGCATTTATCATCTTTTAGAAAATCATTTCGGATGCACCTATACCTGCGCCAACAGCATTCATTATGATGCACTTCCCGACACGATGACGCTGTGCCTTCACGACCTTCAGAATCCCGCTTTCCGCTATCGGGAAACGCTGCATCTCATTCCCAACATCGACGACCGCTATGCGAAATGGCACAAACTGCACACCCGTCGCGACTTCAACCGCGAGTGGGGCTTGTTCGTCCACACTTTCAAGGACTTGATTCCGGTGGATACCTATTTCGACACGCATCCCGAATGGTTTTCGGAGATGTATGGCCGCCGCGTGCGCGACGGGCAGCTCTGCCTCAGCAACCCCGAGGTGCTGGATGAACTGTGCCGGAATTTGGAAAAGCGGATGCAGGCCGAATCCGACAAGCAGATCTGGTCGGTGTCGCAGAACGACAACGAAAGTTCCTGTACCTGTGAGCATTGCCGCCACCTCGACTCGCTGTATGGTGGGCCTTCCGGCACGATGATATGGTTCGTGAACCAGGTAGCCGAGCGCTTTCCTGACAAAACTATCTCCACGCTGGCCTACCAGCAGACGCGCCATGCACCCACCAACATTCGTCCCAACAAGAATGTGAACATCATGCTCTGCTCCATCGAGTGCCAGCGCACGTACCCCATCGCCTCCGAAACTGGCGAGCACTCGTTTCAGCATGATATGGATGCTTGGACCGCCATCATCGACAACATCTTCCTGTGGGATTATGTGGTGCAGTTCCGCAACTACTTTGACCCGTTCCCAAATTTCCAAGTTCTTCAACCTAACTTGCAGAATTTCAGAGACCATCATATCCCGATGGTGTTCGAGCAGGGTTCCAACCAGAATATTACCGAGAGTTACGAGTGGCGCACTTATCTGCTGGCCCATCTGATGTGGAACCCCGACCTCAATGTGGACAGTCTGCGCCAGCGTTTTTTTGATGCCCACTACGGACCGAATCGCACGCCTTTCATCACACAATATTATGATGAGATGCAAGAGGCGCTGTTGGCCTCCGGACAGAAGTTGAACATCTACGGTTATCCCATGGATGCGGTGGAAGGGTATCTGAATCTGGAGCACTTGGCTGTGTATTCAGCCTGGTTGTGGAAAGCATGGAATAAGGAGCCATTTGAAGGTTGTTCTTCCTTACAAAAGAAGATGTATGACGATCGTCTGAGACTATTGCAACTCTCTTTTGATTTCGCAGTGTTGGACATCGCCAGTCACGAATATTTCCCAGAAATCAACTTTTTTACTGAAGATGAAAAGAAACGCAAGCAAGTATCTGATGTTTATCATTTGACGCTTGATAATTTTGTGAAGTTTTGCAATATTCTGGGGATTAACTATTTGGACGAGGCTACCTATACACCACAGCAGTTCTACGACAACATTACGAATTATTGGGAGAAAAACACGGGCGGTTCGTTGGCTTCAGGCAAACCCGTGACCTGCTCCACCGAATGGAGCAATTTGTACGATGTGGGCGGTCCGAAAGCCTTGACGGATGGAAAGATGGGCATGATGGATTATCACTACAACTGGTTGGGATTTTGGGGGAATGATATGGATGTGGTGATCGATTTGGGTAAACGCACCACCGTCAGCACTGTCAATGCCGATTTCCTCTACTATCCGCTCTCCTGGATTTTTGCGCCCGTGCAGGTGAGTGTGGAGGTCTCCAATGATGGTAAAGAGTGGAAGAAAGTAGGGGAGGAGTCTTACGAGAATGGTACCAATCTGATTGAATGTAAGATCGTTCCGTTCCGACTCAATTTCCCGGCGGTGAAGGGCCGTTATGTGCGGGTGGTGGCAAAATCGCTGCTCACCAATCCCGAGTGGCACCGAGGCGTTGGACAGCCCTGCTGGATCTTCTGCGACGAGGTGCTGGTGCGATAATGGATGGCTGATGTTCATTCTTTTTTAGTTGTGAAGGGATAAAAAAACATTCTTTTGTTATTGGTGTAACATATTGTTTTATTGTGTTTTATAATTAAAGAAGGGGTTTTGTCTGATGTGAGGGTTCATATTTTTGTTGTGAGGGGATGAATTTTAAAATAATCGTTGTATTTTTGTGGCTGAAATTGAACCCCAATTATTTACCCAAACCCCAATAGTGATGAAAAGATTTACCTTGATTTTAAGTGCTATTGCACTGACTTTGTCTGTCGGTTTTGCACAGACTGTCACCCTTACCTTTACAGGGCGGAACACGGCGGGAGATTATGTGCAGTTGAATCGCGTGGACATCATTAATCTGACGCAGGGCTGGCAGGAAACCATTTCATGGCCCGACACCACGCTGACGATGCAGAATGTCACAGGCATTGACGATGTAGAGACGCAAAATTTTGCCTCTCTGCATCTATCACAGAACAATCCCAACCCGTTCAGCGGAATCACCGACGTATTGTTGACGGTGGCTGATGCAGGGATGGTGGTGTTGGAAATAGCAAATGCGAACGGGCGAGTTGTAGGGACGCACCGCGTGCGTCCGCAATTGGGCACCCACCAATTCCGTGTCACCCTGTCGGCCGCCGGCACGTATGTGATGACCGCCCGCCAAAATGGCAAAACGTCGTCCATCAAAATGGTGAACAATGGCGGTGGCAACGGCGATGGGATTGAATATACCGGTATTGTAGAGCCGGTGCATGCACCGGCTCTACAACCAAAATCAGGTACCCGCGGTAATACCGACAATCTGTTCCATCTTGACGACCAGATGGAATACGTGGGATATGCCATTGTCAATGGTTTGGAGAAGGAAAGCCAGCATATTACGCAGACACAAGGTGATTCGCAGTGCTTTTTACTATGCTTTTCAGCTGAAGATGGCGAGCCGTGCATGGGTGTCCCAACGCTCACCGATGTGGATGGCAATACCTACAATACGGTGCAGATCGGCTATCAATGCTGGATGAAGGAGAGCTTGCGCACCATACACTTCTCTGACAGCACAGAGATTCCTTTGTGTGAAAACCTCCACAGTGCTCACACCAATTACGAAAACTATACGGATCCGTTCCGGTATGAACCGGGCAACGATTCAGCCAATGTTGCTGCCTATGGTTATCTGTACAGCTGGCCCGCTGCAATGCACGGAGCTGCCGCTTCCGAGGCAAATCCCAGCAATGTTCAGGGCATTTGTCCTTTAGGCTGGCATGTGCCGAGTCAGGCAGAATGGTCCCAACTCTTCGACTATTTGAGAAACCATAGCGAATATTGGTGCGGTGATGATGAGTATGCGATGTATTGGATAGCGAAGTCATTGGCCTCTATGGAAGGATGGTGCACGGATGATGGATGGTGTACGATCGGCCATGGCCCTCATTACAATAACGCCACTAATTTCAGCGCAATGCCTGCTGGCTACTATGGCGCATGCAACGAAGACGCAATGGGGCTGTGTTCTGTTTTTTGGAGCACGACAGAGGAAAACAGTAACTACGCGATACGCGTAGTGCTGTCTTATGCTACCGCTGCTCCAGATCCTTTCGGTGGTAAAAAAAGCCATGGTTTTTCCGTTCGCTGTGTGAAGGACCCAGTAAAATAGTTGTATGCCAAAAGGGGAACGGCATATCCTAAAACTGATATGCGTTCGAATTATAGCGTCGCGCGATACTGCGAGGGCGACATCCCCGTGCCGCGCTTGAAGTATCGGCAGAAAGAGGCCTGGTCGGGAAATTTGAAGCGGTCGGCGATGGCCTGCACCGAGGTGTCGGGCTCGTAAGTGAGAATCTGTTTGGCACGAATCACCACATAGTGCTGGATCCAATAGCCGGCAGTGTGACCGGTTTGCTGCTGTATCACCTTGCTGAAATATTTCGGTGTTAGGTGGAAAAGACAGGCATAGAACTGCACGTCACGATGCCGCATGCAGTTCTCGATGATGGCATTGTAAAACCGGTGACTCAGACTCTTCTTGTTGTTGTCTCCTGTTGTGCCGACTGTGCAGTCGTGGTAGTAATCGATAATCTGTGAAAGAAGGTAGATGCAACTGATGACAATGTCTTCGCGGCTCCGTAAACTGAGCTGGGTGATGCGTCTGATGGTGTCAATATAGGATAAAACATCTTCGTATTGACTGTCGGTGAGCTGGAAATGAGGGAGCTGCTCGTAGATGTATCGTTTGCCACTGAAGTTGAGTCTCCCCATCTTGGAGTACAGCTCTTCTGATACGGCAATCAAAGTGGCGCGGTAGTCGGGCGATACCTTGTGGGCAATGATCGTGTGCTTGGGGTAGATGACAGCGATGTCGTGAGGATGGAATTCCACTTTGACGGCATCATACTCCGCTTCCATGCTGCCGCTGTGGCACACCGAAATGACATAGTGTGGCGAGACATAGGGAATGTGATGTACAGGGAAGTCAGCCACGTCGAACGCAGATACTCCCATTTCGACAATCAAGTTATTATTCAACGTCGACTTATTTTTTTTGTTTTTCATAGTGTTTTCAATGTTTTTTTTTGAGAATGCAAAGATACGTATTTTTTTGATATGAATAAGAATGCTACTTTTTGACAAATATTTTCTCTCAATGGTGTTATTTTAATAAAATAATTATGTGTATTTTTGCCCGCCTAAAAAATTATAGTAATAATTAAACTATCAAAATGATAAAAATGAAAGGTAAACTTCTTACAGTAGGATTAGCCTTCCTGTGCTTGTTATGGGTGGGAAAGCTGTCCGCACAATCTGTTATCCAAACCACCGATGTAACGGTTGTGTATAGCAATTCGCAATCCAATAGTACCTTCGAGAACGTGAACAAGTTCTATTTCTCCAATGGCAATCTCGTCCTTGACCAGAACGGCGTGGAGACCTCGATTCCTACCAACACAGTGCGCCGTTTGGAACTGGCCGCCATCTCCACTTTTAATGACATCAGCGAGTGGGACGAAGATGCAATTTTCGTCTATCCTAACCCCACCTCCGATAAACTTTTCTTTTCTTGTAAAGATCATCAGGAGGTGACGGTGTCTGTTTATTCGATGAACGGACAGCTGTTGCAATCGGAGCAGATGAATACTTCTGAAAGTCTGAATGTGAGTTCATTAGCAAAGGGGATGTATATCATCCGCATCAATAATCAGAATTATAAATTCTCAAAACTCTAAGCCATGAAGAAAGTCTTATCGCTCCTTTTCGTCTTGGTTTTGGCCGCCGGCACTCTTTCTGCACAAGAGCGCATCATTTTTTATAATGGAACCACTCCCGTTCATTCGCAGCTGATTCAGAATATCGACAGCGTAAGTTTTGTGAATAACATTTCCATCGTCCATAACAACATTGGAGAGACCAATTTCCAGTTCCCGGTTGTTGGTATCGACAGTATTGTCTTTTCTGATGAAGAGGTGCAGGTGGATACGGGTGATATCATTTACATCACCTACAACGGCAACAGTGCCAGCATCATCAACCCGTGGGCGAACCGTGGCGTGACGGTCACCGCCAATGGCGCCGATGTGACGGTCATGGCTGCCTCTGGCACCCCCGACATCATCTACTACCTCTCCGGCACCACCAGCGACGGCTCGCTGCTCGTGCAGTCCGACCGCCGTATCAACCTGATCATGCACGGCGTGAGCATCACCAACCCCACCGGCGCGGCCATCAAGATCATTGAAGACGTGAAGATTTCCGCCCATCTGGAAGGCACCAGCACGCTCGTGGACGGCGGCGATGCCACCACCCACAAGGCAGCTTTCGACAGCGAGGGACAAATCGAATTCTCCGGTAACGGCACCCTCAACGTCAACGGCAACGTCAAACACGGCATCTTCAGCAACGACTATATCCGCATTCTCAGCGGCAACATCAAGGTCAACAATGCGGTTACCGATGGTTTGCACGGCGACTATTTCCAGATGTACACCGGCAGCGTAGAGGTTGACAACGCCAAGACCGGCATCGACGGCGACCGCGGCTTTGTGGAGATCGGCGGCGGCACCATCACCATCAACGTGGCCCAGGCCGACGGTAAGGGCATCACCTGCGACAGCACCTTCACCATGTCGGGCGGCACCATCAACATGACGCTTTCGGGTGGGCAGAGCAAGGGCATCAAGGCCGGACAGAGCATCAGTCTCGACGGCGGTACCATCACCATCAACGGCTCCGGCGCAACAGTGGTCACCGACAACGACCCCTCGCACTGCACGGGCTTGAAGAGCGACGGCAGCGTCTTTGTCAACAGCGGCGCCAACCTGACCGTCACCATGAGCAGCGCCGCAACGGGCGGCAAGGGCATCAACGCCGACGGCCGCGTGGTCGTCAACGGCGGCAATGTCAACCTGTCGGTGGCTGGAGCTGGCGGCACCTACACCAATACCAGCAACCAAAGCGACTCCTATTCCGCCTCCTGCATCAAGAGCAATGGCGATATCGAAATCAATAGTCAGACGGGCAACACGGTCATGCAGCTCACCGCCTCCGGTACCGACAGCAAGGGCTTCTCTACCGACGGCAATGTCACCATCAATGGTGGCAACCTCACCTTCACCGCCTCCGGTGTGGACAGCAAGGGCATCTCCGCCGACAATACCATCACCGTGAACGACGGCACCGTCACCTTCACCGCTTCCGGCAATGTGAGCAAGGCCATGAAGGCCGATGTCGCTCTGCTGGTGGAGAACGGCACGGTCAACGTCACCGCCTCAGGCTCCACCGTGGTCACCAGCGGCAACCCGTCCTACTGCTCAGGCCTCAAGTCATCGGGCACGCTCACCATCAACGGCGGCGATGTCACCGTGACCTGCACCAACACCAACACCGGCGGCCGCTGTCTCTCTTCCGACGGCAACATGACCATCGGCGGCGGCACCCTCACCCTCAAGACTCAGGGTAGCGGCACCACCTACACCAACGGCAGCACCACCGACGGCTACGGCCCGGCATGTATCGCCACCGACGGCAACTTCACCGTTACGGCCGGCGTCATCGACTGCCAGAGCACCGGCACCGGCGGCCGTGGCATCAAGGTCGAAGGTATCACCACCATCGGCGTGCAGGGGGGCGACAATGAGCTGATTGACATCGACATCATGACCTCCGGCGCACCTGTGGGCGGTAGCGGCGGTGGCGGCGGATGGCCCGGCGGTGGCAGCACCACCAACTACTGCAAGCCCAAAGGCCTCAAGAGCACCGGCAATATCTATATCCACAGCGGACATATCTCCTCCTACTGCGCACAGACCTCCGGCGACCCCACTGGCGAGGCCATCGAGAGCAAGGACGGCATCTATATCAACGGCGGCTTCGTGGAGGCCAACTCCTACGATGACGCCATCAACTGCGCCAACCATATCGAGGTGAACGGCGGCTTCGTGTGGGCCTACGCACGCGGCAACGACGGTATCGACTGCAACGGCGCCTACTCGCAGTACAACGGCGGTGTCGTGGTGGTGGCTGGCACCGAAGAGGCTATCGACGCCAACTGCGACGGGATGGGCGGCACACAAGGCCACCTCCAGATCAACGGAGCCACCATTGTCGCATTCAAAGCCAGCAGCGGCGGTATGGGTGGAGGCGGCATGGCCCTGCTCGACAGCCCGACCTACATGAACGGCCAGAAGGCCCTCTCCACCAGCAGCGTCTCTACCGGCAACCGCTACTGCATCAAGAATAGCGGCGGTAACCCCGTGATGATCTTTAACCATCAGGCGGTGAGCGGCAGCGGCTTCCAGACTTCCACCACAGGGTTGAGACCTCCGGGCGGCGGTGGCAGCAGCGCATCGTTCATCTTCACCAGCCCTGAAGTCACCACCGGCACCTACACGCTCTATACCAACCCCACCATCAACGGAACCATCCACTGGCACGGGTTGTACATCGGCGCCAGCGCCACCACCTCCGGCAGCGGCACCAGCATCACAGCACAATAATCCACCAACGGGAGACGTTCTAATATATTAGCGTCTCCCAATTTTTTTAATGATATGAAGAAGATTATCCATTTCACATTCTGTATTACGGTCCTATTGGCTCTTTTCTCCTCCTGCAACAAGGAAGGGGAGGGCGGTACCGCCACCATACAAGGCAAGATTATGACCGTGGTGCATGACAACGACAACTACAACCTCGCCACCGACACCATTGTTGGTGCCAAAACCGATGTCTTTATCGTGTATGGTGATGAGGTCTTGTATGGCGACGATATGGAGACCGGTCCCGACGGCAGCTACTGCTTCCGCTATCTGAAAAAGGGCACCTATACCATCTTTGCCTACTCCACCCTTGCCACGGGCGAGAAAATCGCGGTTTCAGAGACGGTTACCGTGAAGAATGGCGAAACCGTGACCGTGCCCACCATCTACACCCACGAGGGCAAGGCCTACGGCACCTCTATGGTGCGCGGACAGGTGTGGGCCAGCTACTACCACAACGGATCGTCGCGCGGCAGCGGTTGGGCCTACGAGCAGCGCGTGTATATACGAAGGGTAGGGGAGCCTTACCATTTCGACGATGTGCGCGTGGGTGCCGATGGCTACTACTACTTCCAGCAGCTCCTTCCCGGCACCTACGAGGTCTATACCTTCACCGAAGACCTCAACGAAGTGCCATCGCCTGTCTTCCAAACAGTTACAGTTACAGAAGCAGGACAGGTATATGATTTAGAGTTGTTTAGTGTTGTTGTTAATGTTTAAAGAAAGATGAAGAAAACCCTGATATTGATAGTCATTCTGCTGTTTTCGACCGCCACCTTCGCCCAAAGCAAAACTTCCAGCGGTAAGAGTGTTACGGTGAAAGAGTGGAAAACTTCGGCTAAAACTGGCACCCGCTATATGGACGAGATGACCAAGTATAATGCCAAAGGCCAGAAAATTGAGCAGATAGAGTATGCCAATTATGGACAGAAATCGCGCACCACATACGAGTACGATGCCAAAGGCAACTGTGTGAAACATGTGCTGTACGACAGCAAGAATAAGGTGGTGCGCATCCGTAAGTTCGAGTATTACGAAGATGGTAGTAAGAAGAAACAGTATAACTACGACCCCGACGGCAAATTGGTGAGTACAAGAGAGTTTGAGTATATTTTTGAATAATGCCGAATGGGTGAACTGGCCGACATTTTACAAAAATTTTCCCCTATCTCATTGGAGGAGATGAAGGCGGTGAAGCTGATGAATCGCATCGACACCAAATACTTGGTGGCACGCGAGCGGCTGCCCGAAATCTTGTCGCGACTCACTGGTCATTTTTACGTGCAGGAACTCGCCAGCCACCGCATCGCCCATTACCATACTTTGTATTACGACACCACCGATGTGCAGATGTACCACGTACATCACGCCGGCAAACTGAATCGTCAGAAACTTCGTGCCCGCATCTACTGCGAAACTGACACCGCTTTCTGCGAAATCAAAACCAAAAACAATAAAAAACGCACCAAGAAAAAACGCGTGGAGCTGGAACTGAACGACTTTGGGAATATGCTGCAAAATCCTGAAATCCGTGAATTTGTCTCCCAAAAGCTTTGGTATGACCCCGCTCTGTTGGTGCCGCAGGTGGAGAACGAATTTAACCGCATTACCTTGGTGAATATGGGGAAAACCGAACGACTCACCATAGACATGGACATACATTTCAGAAATCGTTACACGCAAAAAGATGCGGAAGTGCCTCATTTGGTGATTATTGAGCTGAAACAGGACGGCAACATCCCCTCGTTTTTCAAAAGTGTACTACAAGAGATGCGTATCCATCCCTATCGGGTGAGCAAATATTGTCTCGGCACTATGCTTACCAATCCTTCTGTGAAGATGAACCGCTTCAAGAAAAAGCTCCGCTATATCGAAAAATTGAAATCTAATTCTTGATACTTTTAATATTTAACAATATGATTTTCAATAATTTATTATTACAGGCAGAAGGGTGGGACCCCGACCTTCCAAGAGAAATTTCCAGCGATCTTACAGAAATCGCCTCCGAGAACGACATTTTGGGCATCCCCCTCATTCAACCCAACAGCCTGCTCTCATTGGCCATCCTTTTCGCCTTCAACTTGCTGGTTTGCTGGATTATCGTCCACTTTTTCTATTATAGAAAAAGCAAACGCAAAGACTACTACTACACCTTTATGCTTTTCAGCGTGACGGTTTTCCTGCTGATGTTCCTGCTCAATAATGTGAACCTCGGCATGGGCTTCGCCCTCGGACTTTTCGCCATTTTCGGCATGATTCGTTACCGTACTGAGATGGTGCCCATCCGTGAGATGACCTACCTGTTTGTCACCATCGGTATCGCCGTCATCAACGGACTGGCCATGTCGCACGGATATATCAATTTGCTGATTATCAATGCACTTTTTATTGTTGTGATTGCAGTGGTGGATGGGTTGTTCGGTGCGAAGAGGGTGCCCGCGAAGATTGTTCTTTATGATAAAATCGAGCTGGTGAAACACGGCAGGGAAGAGGAACTCAAAGCCGACTTGGAAGAGCGTACAGGATTGAAAATCAAAAAGATGGAAGTGGGACATATCGACTTTCTGCGCGATGTGGCCTACATCAAAATCCATTACGAACCGATTTATCCCTACGAAAACACTATCGATTTGATGGTGAAACCCAAGGATTTTATCAAATAATGGTCCTTCAGGAATGAAGCCGAGAAAAGTTGCAATATTGTGGTTTCTGTTGATGGTGGCGTTGCCATGGGCTTGTCGTGCGCAGTCGCATGACTTTGGCGGCATCCTTGAGCTGGGCTTTGAACAGAAGCTGGCCAAAGGCTTGGAGCTGGGCTTGGAAGGCGAAGGCCGTTTCAATCACTGCTTAACCTCCTTCAATCGACTGAAAATTGGAGCCGATTTGGACTACTCTTTCCTCAAGAAGAAACGTTTAAAAGTCTCATTAGGAGCTGCTTATCTTCTTTATAATCGTTATGGGACAATAGAAAATAGAGGCAGAATCATCGGTTCACTTACCTATACCGAAAAATTCTCCGATTTCAAGTTGAGTTTGCGCGCACGGGTGCAATCCACCTTCTACGACATGCAGCGTGGCTACCATAAATTTAACCCTAAAACCTATCTGCGTGGAAGACTTCAATTTGACTATACTTTTTCGCAGTTGCGCATGTCAATTTTTGCTTCTACAGAATTTTTTTTAAGTATATACAAAAAAAACGACATTTTTATTGAAAATTTCCGTACTATTGCAGGCTGTAATTTTAAGGTCGGTAATGGACACACCTTGGGAGTCTTTTTGCGAGTTGACAATGAGGTGCAAGTGTCTGATCCTGAAAATGTTTACTATATTGGTTTAAAGTATAACTTTAAGAATAAATGAAAATACGGAAATTGTCAAAAGCACGGAGGTTCATGCGGATTGCGCATCTGATAAATTTTCTTTTTCTGTTCTTTGTGGTTTTTTATTATTGTCTGGATCTTAATATTGAAAAACAGACGGTTTTTTTTAATTTGCAGAATATGTTGCTTTGTACGCCATATATTCTGTTGTATTTGTTGTTAGAGCTATGGCTATACCCGAAGTATATACGCATACGCCATGTGCGGAAATATGCTGTCATTGGGGTTGCATTAGTTGTTTTGATTTCCGTGATTTGGACTTTCCTTATCCGTCCACTTGTCATTTCAGAAAATAACGACATTGCGTTTTTCCCTTTTCTGCGTTGGACGGTTTGTTTCTTGATGTGTTTGACAATATTTTTTGTTATCACCTCCAATAATATGTTCGCGTTCTCATTCCTATTAGAATCGGAGCAGGAGAATTTGGAGAGGACGAAATTGCAGTTAGAGTTGAACCTTCTGAAATACCAGCTCAATCCGCATTTTCTCATGAACACGCTGAACAACATTCACGCGCTCATTGAGGACGACCGTGACAAGGCACAGGATGCCGTGCGTACGCTCTCGAAAATCATGCGCTACATGTATTACGATACCTCCAAAGAACGCGTGGAATTGGCCAAAGACTTGGAGATTCTGCAGTCTTATTTTGAGCTGATGAAGTTGCGCTATATCGATGGGGTTGACTTTCAGTTTAATGTGCCGGAGGAAATACCTCATGTTAAAGTGGCCCCCAATCTTTTTGTCAATATTGTGGAAAATGCCATGAAACATGGTATTTCATACGGGCACGCCTCTTTCGTCCATTTTACGTTGGAAGTGGATGACTCGCATGTCATTTGCAAGGTTCGCAACAGCAAGTATGAACACAAAAACGCGGCAGATTCCACAGGCTTTGGTGTTAAAAGCATGAAAAAGAGACTCGACCTGCTCTATCCCGAACAGTATGAGTATAAAGTAGAAGAAACTGATAATGAATACTTTGTTGAACTAATAATTCCAGTACAATGATCACCTGTATTGCCATTGATGACGAGCCCCTTGCCTTGAAACAGCTTTCGGGCTATATCAAAAAAACTCCTTTTCTGACCCTTTCCGGAACTTTTTCCTCTGCTACCGAGGCGGACAATTTTCTGAAGGACAATCCTGTGAGTCTGATTGTTACAGACATCAACATGCCCGATGCCAGTGGATTGGATTTTATCAAAAACCTGCAAGAGCCTCCGCTGGTCATTTTCAGCACGGCTTACGAGGAGTATGCCTTAGATGGTTTTAAAGTTGATGCCATTGATTATCTGTTGAAGCCATACGGCTATAACGACTTCCTCAAAGCGGCCACCAAAGCCCGCCAGTATATCGAATGGCGTGAGACCGCTAACCAAATGAGGAACAACTCGTCTTCAGAAGATGATTTTATCTTTGTCCGTGCCGATAATCAAAGCGTTAAGGTGATGTTCAACAGCATCTTATACGTGGAGGCCATGAGCGAATATATCAAGATCCACTTTAAGGAAGGGAAAGCTGTCATGACTTTCATGAGTGTGAAGCTGATGTCGGAGTCGCTGCCCGCCAACCAGTTCATGCGCATCCACCGTTCCTATATCATCGCATTGGATTCCATTGCCTCAGTGCGTAGGGGAGAGGTGAAACTTACCGACGGCACAGTTCTGCCTATCAGCGCATCGTATAAAGATGATTTGCAGAAATTCATCGATGATAAATCGGTGTCGCGCAAGAACGCAAAAGAGTAGTCTTAGCTGATCAATCCCCAGAATTTTTCGCGTTTCATCAGTTTTTGCAAATTGATGGCTAAGGTTTGATTTTCGGGAGAAGAGAGGTTGGGGTCTTTCTCCAAAACCGCTCTCGCCAAGTCGCGGGTATAGCCTACCAACTTCTCATCTTTCACTAAATCAGCGATTTTGAAGTCGAGTACGCCGCTCTGCTGCGTGCCTTGCAGGTCGCCAGGACCGCGCAACTTGAGGTCGAAATTGGCGATCTCA
>JAEEGH010014514.1_pt1 | contig 17280 bp, 15 predicted proteins | sample 9134181 | NCBI WGS metagenome assembly JAEEGH01 (sample SAMN16246544, study PRJNA631951) | gut metagenome | biome: gut microbiome; feature: rumen; material: DP-attached | host: Bos | place: Iran: Karaj | collected 2018-10
GCACCCACATGGTGAGCAGTCCGCCGATGAGCAGGAACAGCAGGGTGGTGACGAAACTGTTGGGGTCGAAGCTCTGGAAGAAGCTCAGCACGGCTTCGTTCTCGCCAAGGTTCATGTCAATGCCCGTCTGGCGCAGGGTGCCCAGTCCCAGGAACATGAAAGCTATACCATATAGGAAATCGCCAGCCACACGGCGGCGCTTGCTGTAGATGAGGATGATGGCCACGAGGAAGGCGGGCCAAACAAAGTCGGTGATGTTGAACGAGAAACCTGCCGACATGATCCAGGCCGTCAGCGTGGTACCGATGTTGGCACCCATGATGACCGAGATGGCCTGCGCCAGTGTGAGCAGACCGGCTGAAACAAACGAGACAGTCATCACGGTGGTGGCGGTTGACGACTGAACGGCAGCCGTGACGAGTATGCCTGTCAACATGCCCGTGAAGCGGTTGGTGGTCATGGCTCCCAGCACGTGTCGGAGCTGCGGACCGGCCATCTTCTGCAGGGCGTCACTCATGGTTTTCATACCGTACATCAGCAATGCCAGCGAACCGAGCATCTGCATGATGAGTAGGGTGTAGCTTTGCGATTCCATTATAAGAAGTGGTTTAGTTGCTGCAAAGGTACGAAAAAAGTTAAAAAGGTAAAAAATTAAAAAGGTAAAAAAGGTTAAGTGATGGTAGATTTGTAATTTTGCCCCCTGATATGATGTGGTTGACGCTTTTCATCTATTTCGTCTTGCTGTTTAGCGTGAGTCGCTGGACCAGCCGCAGAGCCACCAACGAGTCCTTCTTCCGTGCGGAGAGGAAGTCGCCGTGGTACATGGTGGCGTTTGGCATGGTGGGGGCCAGCATCTCAGGCGTCACGTTTGTCAGCGTGCCGGGCATGGTGACAAGCATCGGCATGGTCTACCTGCAGACGTGTCTGGGATTCATCGTCGGCTACTTTGTGGTGGCCTACGTGCTGTTGCCGCTGTACTACCGGCTGAACCTGACGTCCATCTATACCTATCTGGGACAGCGCTTCGGACCGAAGGCTTACCTGACGGGAGCCTGGTTCTTCCTGATTTCCAAGATGTCGGGGGCTGCCGTGGCGTTCTACGTGGTATGTATGATGATGGGTGAAGGATTAGGGATTACGGATTACGGATGTTTCGCAGTGATAACGGTGGTCATGGTGGCGCTGATATGGCTTTACACCAGGCGGGGAGGCATCAAAACGCTGGTGTGGACCGACACGGTGCAGACCTTCTGTCTGCTCACGGCCTTACTCCTTATTATATATAAGGTAACGCGCGAGCTGGGCATTACACCGGCAGAGGCGGTACAGGCCGTCAGCGACAGCTCCCTGTCACGCATCTTCGTGCTGGACGACTGGACTTCGAAGCAATACTTCTGGAAACAGTTTCTCAGCGGTATCTTCATTGTCATCGTCATGACGGGACTGGATCAGGACAAGATGCAGAAGAACCTGACCTGTAAGACGCTGCGCGAGGCACAGAAAGACATGACGACCTACGGCTTTGCCTTTGTGCCCGTCAACCTGCTCTTCCTGTCGCTGGGCGTGCTGCTGGTGTTGCTGGCCGAAGCCCGCGGCGTGGCGCTGCCGGCGGCAGGCGATGCGCTACTGCCGATGTTTGCGGCTACCGGTGAGCTGGGCAATGCCGTAGTGGTGCTGTTTACACTGGGCGTGGTGGCAGCTTCCTTCTCGAGTGCCGACTCGGCCATCACATCGATGACCACCAGCTACTGTGTGGATATCTGCCAGCGAACTGATGACGAACGACTGCGCAAACGGGTGCATCTGGTCATGAGCGTGGTGTTTGCCGTGTTTATCATGGCGTTCCGGCTGCTCAACTCCACAAGTGTCATTGATGCCATCTACGTGCTGGTGAGCTATACCTACGGCCCGCTGCTGGGACTTTTTGCCTTCGGCTTGCTGACGAAAAAGCTGCCACGTGACCGCTGGGTGCCCTACATCGCCGTGGCTTCACCGCTCATCTGCCTCGCCATTGACAAGACCGCTGCTGCCGCAGGCTATACCTTCGGCTACGAACTGCTGATGCTGAACGGGCTGCTGACGTTCGGAATGCTCTGGCTAACGTCTCTCAGGTATTCTCATAACTCTAACCTCTAACTTCTCACCTCTAACCACTAAAAAGATAAAAGGCCTCGCTTCACAGCGTGGCCTTTTATCTAATAATTTTAAAAAACTAAATTAATCAACCATAAACCTTAACCATTAAAAAAATCTTACTGATGCAAAGGTACGACACTTTTTGATACAATGCAAATATTTTGACAGAAAAAACGTCTAATATTCGTTCAGTTCACTATTTTTCTACCCAAAATAGCGGAAAACAAACTTTTTTGCTTACAAATAACGCATTTTCTACCTCGAAATTGCGGTTTTTTGAAAGAAATTCCGTAACTTCGCAGCCGAAAACTAATAATAAAACTATGTATCTTAGCACTTGGTGGCTCATACTCGGACTGTTTGTTTTGGTTGCTATCATCTATTTCGGACGATGGCTGTACCTCCGTAGTGTGCGTATGAGAAACCGATTGCAGATGGAGCGTATCTATGCCAATATCACTCACGAGTTGCTGACGCCGCTGACCATTATTTCCGCCTCGGTAGAGCATCTGCGCTCCGAAGAGCCCAAATACGGCTATGACTACGACATGATGCAGCTGAACATCCAGCGTATGGTGAAGCTGTTGCAGCAGATACTGGAAACCAGCAAGTCGCAGTCCGGCGAGCTGAAACTCATGGTTAGCCACGGCGACGTGATGAAGTACATCCGTGAGACGGCCGTCACCATTGAGCCCCTGATGCAGAAGCACGGGTTGGAATTCATTATAAAATGTACGCCCGAGAGCATGTTGGGATGGATAGACACCGACAAGCTGGACAAAATCATCTTCAACCTGCTGAGCAATGCCGCTAAATACACGGGGAAGAACGGACGCGTGGAGCTGGAAGTGAAGACCAACAAAAATTTTGACCATGTGATTATCCGCGTGAGCGACAACGGCTGCGGCATACCCAAGGACAAGCAGAAAGGACTGTTCCACCGTTTCTATGACGGGCAGTACCGCATGTTCAACACCATAGGAACGGGCATCGGCCTGTCCCTGACCCGTGACCTTGTCTATTTGCATAACGGCACCATTGAATTTGAGAGCACGGAGGGTGAAGGGACTACCTTCATCATCTCCCTGCCCATCTACAAGGAGGCATTTGCCCACTCGCAGATTGACGAGAAGAACAAGATTAACGTCAACGTTCCTCACAGCGTCATTCTTGACTTTAAAGAAATGGAGCAGCGGCCCCAGGAGGAGGTGGAGGCCGAGCGCGAAGCGGAGGAGAATGCCTACAAGGTGCTGTTGGTGGAGGATAATGCGGAGCTGCTGATGCTCATGCAGCAGCTGCTGCGCAAGAAGTATCGCACCTACATGGCCCAGAACGGACGCGAGGCACTGCAGGTGGTTCATTCTACCGACCTTGACCTGATTATCTCTGACGTGATGATGCCCGAGATGGACGGCTACGAACTGACCAAGGCCGTCAAGAACGATGCTGACTACAGCCATCTGCCCATCATCCTGCTGACGGCGAAGATTCAGGATACCGATCGCGAAGAGGCGCTGATAGCCGGTGCCGACGACTACATTGCCAAGCCGTTTAGACTGAGTGACTTGCAGCTGCGCATAGACAACATTATTGAGAACCGACAGCGCATACTGCATGAATTCAAGAAGCAGACCATTGTGGAAACCAAGAAGAAAGTGGCCGAGGACCCCACACCCGACAACGAGTTCCTGCAGAGGGCTATCCAGTGCGTCAACGACCATCTGGACGATGTGGATTTCGACCGCGATGCCTTTGCCCGCGAGATGGGTGCCAGCCAGTCAAAGCTTTACAACAAGCTACGGGCCACGACGGGAATGAATGTGACCAACTTCATCCGCGACATCCGCATGAAAGCCATTGCCGACATTGTCCGTCAGGAGCCTGACATCCGCGTCAGCGACCTTGCCTACCGCATCGGCTTCAAGGATCCTAAGTACTTCTCTACCACGTTCAAGAAGGAGTTTGGCATGCAGCCAAAGGAATACCTGGAGAAGTTAAAGGCTAGTCAGACAGAGGAATAAAAAAACGGCGCATCCACATCTCGGGGTACGCCGCTTTTATTTGTTTATTGCTTTTCCAAAAGGAAACGCTCGGCCTCGATGGCTGCCTGGCAGCCAGTGCCTGCAGCAGTGATGGCCTGGCGATAGACGGGGTCGGCACAGTCGCCTGCCACGAAGATGCCGGGGAGCTTGGTGCGCGGGGTGCCGTCAATCTTCTTGAGGTAACCCACCTCGTCGGTGTCAAGCCAGTCACGGAAGATGTCGGTGTTGGGCTTGTGGCCGATGGCGAGGAAGAATCCGTCAATCTGAATATCAACGAGTTGCTCGTCGGGTTCTCCCTTGCGCTTTACCAGGTGGGCACCTTCTACGCCGTTCTCTCCGAACAGGCCGATGGTGTTATGCTCAAACAGAATCTCAATGTTCTCCTGCTCCTTGACTCGCTGCTGCATCACCTTGGAGGCGCGCAGGAAGGGCTTGCGGACAATCATATAGACCTTCTTGGCCAAGTGGCTCAGGTAGAGCGCATCCTCGCAGGCTGTGTCGCCGCCGCCCACTACGGCAACCGTCTTCTTGCGGTAGAAGAAACCGTCGCAGGTGGCACAGGCGGAAACACCCATTCCGTTATATTTGCGTTCGTCATCAAGCCCCAGGTACTTGGCGGAGGCTCCGGTAGCAATGATGACGGTGTCGGCCTCAATCTCCGTTCCGTCCTCTGCCCACAGCTTGTAGGGAGCCTGTGAGAAATCAACCTTTACTATGCTGCCGTCGCGGATGTCGGCGCCGAAGCGCTCAGCCTGTTCGCGAAGGTCCATCATCATCTGATTGCCGTCAACGCCCTGCGGATAGCCGGGGAAGTTCTCTACCTCCGTGGTCTGCGTCAACTGACCGCCAGGCTGCAGGCCGCTGTACTCTACAGGGTTCAGGTTAGCCCTGGATGCATAAATGGCAGCGGTATAGCCTGCCGGTCCGCTGCCAATAATCAAACATTTTACTCTTTCCATATAATTGCATTTAGAGTGTAGAATGTAGAGTCAAAACTCTACACTCTAAACTATTACAGCTGTTCTTCGATTGCTTTTTCAATTACCTCCATGCTCTCGGTAGGCTCGAAGCGGGCAACCACCTGTCCCTTCTTGTTGATGAGGAACTTGGTGAAGTTCCACTTGATGTAAGGCTTCTGCTTGTAGTCTGGGTCGGTCTTGGTCAGCATGTCGTCGAGAATGTGGGCAATGGGGTGCTCCATATTCCAGCCTTGAAAGCCTTTTTCCTGATCCAGGAACTTGAAAAGCGGGTCGGCATCCTCACCGGTGACCTTGATCTTCTTAAAGCGGGGGAATTCCGTGCCGAACGTCAGCTTGCAGAACTCGTGAATGGATTCGTCAGTGCCGGGAGCCTGCTGGCCGAACTGGTTGCAGGGGAAGTCGAGAATGTTGAACCCCTGGCTGTGATACTTCTCGTAGAGCTTTTCCAGTTCTTCGTACTGGGGGGTGAATCCACACTTTGTTGCAGTGTTTACAATGAGCAGAACCTCGTTGGCATACTCTTTCAGTGACACGTCTTTTCCTTTTCTGTCCTTGACAGAGAAATCATAAATTGTCTTCATTTTTTTATTTATAATTAGGTAATTCGCTAATTTTGTCGCAAATATAGACATTTTCCCTGACATTTGCAAGAAAATCGCGGATTTTTCTTACTAATAAATTCCCCATTCCCGTTTGACGTTGGCAACAGGCAGGTTTTCCACCTTGCTTTCGGTGTCGTCGGGAAGGTTACAGAAGAAGTCAATGTCGGTCAGCTTCTGCAGTTCATAGATGTTGACCACGTAGCTGCCCAGGTTGTCGTTGGAGCGGTCTTCATTCTTGTGCTCCACCCAGAAACCAATGGCCTGAGGCCCTTCGGGGGTGTTGCGGTAGGCCGCCATGAAGAAATACTTGGGCACGGGAATGCGGTTGTCGCCGCTGCCAATGTAGGTGATGATGTTTTCAGCAGCGTCAATGGTGCCGCCCTTGCAGACGTAGAGCGTGTCGCTGGTGGCGGCCCAGCTGCGTATCTGGCTTTCCATCTTCTCCCAAAGACCGGCATTGAACTTATTGCGCTGCGGCTGCATGTTGGTGATGTAAAATGTCTGGTAGTTGGCTTCCTCCGACCTCAGACGGTCAGCAGAAGGACAGATATGGCCGTGGTCGTAGCCCGAGTATCGATAGGGATCGGTGGGGAAACGGTATTCCAAGGGCAGGTCGGGGTCGTTGGGATACTGGCAGGTAGGCAACAGGGTGCCGTCGTTGTCGGCCCTGTATCTTGTGACGTTGTAGGACGAGTGATAGTTGATGCTGCTGTACATCTGGTAGCAGCTCCAGCGTTGTGCCTTCATGATGGGATCCCACTCCACGCAGTAGTTGACGCCCTCGGTCTTGTTGTTCTTGTTGAGAATGGCCTTATGCACGACTACCGTGTTGTCGCCGCCCTTCAGCTTCGGGAACTCCAGACGGTAGCGGGCTTCAATGGGACCGCTAGTGTTCTTGTTGGAGTTGGTGGCTGTAGGGTTATCTCCACCGCCGGGCTTCACAATCACATCATCATGGTCATCACTACAGGCGACTAGCAGGAGCAGGCAGGTGAAGATTATTGACAATTGACAGTAACCTGTTATCCGTAATCCGTAATCCGTAATCCGTAATGTGTAATTCGTCATCAGTTTAGGCATAAATTGGGTTTTTAGCTGAAAAAGGGCGCTTCCGGCATATGCAACTACTGGAAAGCGCCCTTTTACTAATTTTCTTAGGTTTATCTTATTTCTTCGCAGCCTTACCGTAGCGGCTCATGAACTTATCAACGCGGCCAGCCGTATCGACAAGCTTGCTCTTACCGGTGTAGAACGGGTGAGAGGTGTTAGAAATTTCGATTTTTACCACTGGGTAAGTTTCGCCTTCGAATTCTACTGTATCATTCGTCTTTGCTGTAGAACGCGAGAGGAACATATCGCCGTTGGACATGTCCTTAAACACGACGGGGCGATAGTTTTCTGGATGAATACCTTTTTTCATTTTTACTTGTTATTATTAATTGTTATTTGTCTATTGCGCATAAAGCGGGTGCAAAGGTACGAATTTTAAGTGAAAAGTGATAAGTGAAAAGTGAAGAATTTGCTGCCGCCGATTATTTTTTAACTTTTTTTTGTTTTTATGTGAAACAAAAATACCTCCAGGGTGGTGCCCCAGAGGTATATTTTTAGATGTAATTACCAATCGAAGATTCTTTTTTACTTCAGCAGACCGCGGTTGGCAACGGTGGAGTTCAGCACGTTCAGGAAGGTACGCATCTGCTTCTTGTTGAGGACACGACGCATGTTCTTGACGTCCTTGTTGATAGCCTCCTTGACACGCATGCTGCGATACAAATCCTCAGACTCACCGGCCTCTTTCAGCTCCTTGGCAAAGGTATCCATGATGCCCTGTACCTCATACTTCTGGCCTTCGGTCAGGCTCAGCGTCCTGGCAAGCTGGTTCATGTTGACATTCAGCTCATAAACACTTGTGTTGTTGCCCTGACCATTGATAGGCTCGTTGCCGGCAAATGCAGTGGTCATACTCAGAACTGCTACAACTGTTAAAATTACTTTCTTCATCTTTTTACCCTTTCTTTCTTTACTCGGTGCTTGTTCTTTCTTGTCTTTTCTGCACCTACTTACGTTAATAATGTTATCCTGAATAATGAGCTCAAATATTCTTCTGTCTTTCCGACGTCTCTTCGTCGTTTTGACGGTGCAAAGGTATGGCGACTTTTTGGTTTACGCAAAGTTTACGTAAGAAATCTGCGCTCAAACGCCGCTTTGTTGACGAAGGTCAAAAAGTAAGCCTTTCTTGATATTTTTATTCATTTTGTCGCTCAAAACAACTAAAAAAGGCTGTAACCGAACGAGTTACAGCCTTTTTTGTTATAAATCTAGTGTTGTTTTACTTCTTGTAAAGCACAGGCAAAACGTTGGTAACATCAGTATATGCTCCGTAACTGTTGAACTGAGTGGAATATTGGATGGTCTTGCCAGTCAGCACATTCTTGATACTTACGCTATTATTGCTGCCAAAGGTCACCGTCCACACATGGCCCTCACTTGGGGCTGTGGCATCAACATTGAAGCTGTTGTAGGTGCCCTTCATATAGAGATAGCGACCGTCGGGTGACTGAATAGTGTAACCACCATCTACAGCAGTAAACTTAAACTCGTTGGCAGCATCAGTTTCTATACCGCCACCGCTCAGCGTCGTTTCTGACTTTCCAAGATAGCCGTAAGTCTTGCTGGCTTCCAGAGGTGTTGCCACGAATACCTTGCCGTCAACGGTTGCTGCAAAGACGTAGTTTCCGTTGGCAATGGTTGTCACAGGCATATACGCATTACTAGTGGTACCGCCAGGTGTGTCACCGCCACCAGGCTGGTCGCCGCCACCACCAGGCTTCGTACCAATCTCAGTAGAGCCAATCTTAGCATAAGAGGTGTTCTTCAAACCTGGAACGCCGAAGTACTTGATGATGTCACCATAGAGGATTACCTCTTTCTTGTAGTTGCCTGGGTTGTCCTTCAGGTTCAGAGCATTGCGGATATCACCGGCTGGCAACTGAACGGGCATACACTTTTCAGGATTCGTCTCGGTTGCTGATTCTGCTATGAGAATATTTGTTGCCGAAGAAGAATTGCTGTCAAAGTGAGCACCGGAGGTGTAAACCTGTCCTTCTACCCAACCTACGATATAAGCCTTGACAAAAACGCCAGCCTGTTCAACCTTTGCAATAGCAGCTGATACGCTGTAAGGACTGTTCTCAGAACCATCACCAGTGCCACTGGGTGTCGGAGTGTCGCCACCACCGCCGCCGGAGCCTTTGGTAATCTTGACGATGTAGTTGCCCTGAGCCACCTCTGGAGTAGTGTTGCCGTCCTTCACATACTTGGTAAGCTTACCGAAGACAACGACTTCGTCGCCAACAGCAATGTCGCTGGCGGAGTTGAAGTCGGTGTTGTCGAGGTTCTTTCCACGGAATACGGTCAGTTCGTTGGTTCCGTCAGAGATGATGTAATCAATGTTGTGGTACTGCTGTACGTTGGCATCAGTGGTCTTGATTTTGGTGATCTTACCAGCTACGTAAGCATCTTGGGCAGTTGAAGCGTTGTCAGCCAATGCATTGATGTACTCCAGAGCCTTCGTCACGGTGATGGGATCGTCCTTTGTGCCTAGGGTTTCTGTGGGAGTCGGAGGAGTTGTACCGCCGCCCTGTCCGTTGATGGATACCACATAGGCACCGCCTTGTGAGGTCTCGGGAGTATTGCCCTTGTAGTTCACCACCTTACCGCAGATAACGACGACGTCGCCTTCCTTGATGTTGGTGTCAGTATCCTTCGAATACTTGACATTGCCGATATAGAGTCCACGATAGAAGGTGAACTTGTTGGCACCGCTTTCCGTGTCAGACATGATGAAAGTAGCATTACCATACTGTGTGCCGAACTTCTCGGTAATCTCAGTGATGATGCCCTTTACATAGACGTCCTTGGTTGAAGGGGTATCGGCAACAAGTCCGGAAATAAACTCCAGAACACCAGCCACGTTGTAGGGGTTGGCTTCCGTTCCGTCGCCAGAGGGCTCAATGACCACTTCTTCGCCGCCACTGTCTGGCTTGACGATGTCCCCAAACGGTGAGGGAACATCCTCGCAACTGGTGAATGTGAAGGCCATGAGGGCCGTCGCAATCAGATAATTAAATAGCTTTTTCATATTTTAATTCGTTTTTATTTGTTCGTTACTGGTGAATGTTATTGGATAGTGACGATAGTACTGCCTTGAGCAAACTGCGGGGTGTTGCCCTTGTAGTTGACCACCTTGCCCTTGATGAGAACGGCGTCGCCAACCTTGATGATGGTGGCGCCTGGCTTGTTGAACTTCTCACCGTTAAGGCCATAGCCGCGATAAACCTGGAAGGTTCCCGTAGAGCCGTCAGCATAGTCGGAGATGAGATAGGTGGCATTGCCGAAGCTTCCGGTCGTATCGATATCGGAAATCGAAACAATGATACCCTTGGCATAGACTGCGCTTGACGACTGCTGGTCAGCAGCAAGTCCCTGTGTATAGGCTGCCACGCCTGCCACGTTGTAGGGATCGGCCTGTGTGCCGGTGCCTGACGGCGTAGCAACAGGAGCCGGCTCGGTAGATGACTCCTTAATGTCGTTGGCCGTACGCATCAGTATCTGCCAGGTGTCGTTGTAACGAGTGGCAACACCCGTGATATCGACGAGGCCAGTAGGCAGTACCTGCTTGGCGAAGTCGGCATAGGTGCTGGTGCGCAGCACGACGTTGCCCACTCCCTTGATGATGCGGTTAGCGCAGTTGGCGGTCAGCTGGACGCTGCCGTCAGAGGGAGCAAACACTGCCGTTCCGTTGGCTTCAGCCAGTTCCACACCCTTCAGCGTGATGAGCTTGGCACAGTCGTCGGCAATATTCAAAGAGTTGAAGTTCCACTTCACTTCAATGGGAGCAGCGATAAGACCATCAACGGGAGATACCAGTCGGTAGTGGCTCTGCCAGATGTAACGGCTCATGCGGCCGACCTGTGGTGTGGCACCTACCTTGTTGGGGTTGGTGTAGGTGGTACCAATCTGTGCCTGCTTGCCGTAGCCGCCGATGTAGAGGTCCTGCAGTTCAATGAGTACGCACTGTCCGACGCTGAAGGCACCGTAGAGTCCGCTCTGTGCAAGGCTGATGGCAATGGCACCGGTATTGTCCTGAATGTAGAGGCTGTTGTAGATGTTGCCTCCTTCGTCGTTACCGGTAACGATACCTCTGATTTGCATCGGTTCCTTCACCATGCGCAACCCGTTGTTGTTAATCTCGTTCTGGAAGAGCGTCTTCACCTCGGCAATGGTCTTCAGGTTGGTAGGCTGAATGTTCTGGTTGCCGTAAGCAGCCATGCCTTTTTCCGTAGAAGGAGCATCCCACTCGCCGTTGTCATGACAAGACGTCAAAAGTGAAAGGGTAAAAAGGCAGAAGGGTAACAGGCCCATGACGACCTTTACCGTATTCTTTATGCTGGATAATGTATTCTGTTTCATATCGGTAATCATTAATTATCAATTATCAATTCTCTATTATCCATTAAAACCTGTAGGTTAGATTCAGCATTCCGTTGATTCCGTAGGCGTAGAACTTCATCGGGTTGCGGTCGAACTTATAGACTCGGGCATTGCCCACCTCACCTGAGGTCGTATTCACTGAGTAGTTGCTTCGGCTCTGCTCATAACCGCCGGTCACCAGCTTGGTGTTGTTCAGCAGGTTCGTAACCATGAAGTTGATTGACAGCTGACGGCCCTGCTTCAGACGAATGCTCTTACCGATGGAGGCATCGAGCATGAAACCGCCCTTGCCCTTCTCCTGGGCAACGGCATCGCCTAACAGCACCTTGTCGCCGTTGTCGTTGATAGCAAACACCTGTTCGGCAGCGATGCCGCTGTTCTCGTACATCTTCTGGCGGTTCTCCAGTGTCGTAGCGTAGCGGTAGCTGGGTGAGTAGCTCAGGTAGATGCGGTCGTAGTAGTTGCCGTTGAGGTCGATGTACCATCCGCTCTTATGATAGCTCAGGCCGAGGCTGAGAGCTGTCAGCGGGGTACCTGCCTCGCGCATGTTCTTATTATATACTATGTCGCCGTAGTACTTTCCCTCGGTAGAGTTCATATAGACAACGTCGGCATTGTTGGTGTTCTTGGCTTCGCTCCAGGTTCCGATGGCCTTCAGGTCGAGGTCGGAGGTGAGCTTGAAACGTGCGCCCACTTCCACGCCGTAGTACTGCTTCTTGATGTTGGTCATGGAAACGTAGGAGAATGAGTTGATATCGTCATAGAAGAAGTTCTGCCACTCGGTCACGCGATCCATGGAGGTGAAGTAACCGCTGATGTTGGCCTTCAGCCAGGAGGTCTGCAGGCTGTAGCCCACCTCGCTGCTGAAGATACGTTCGTTCTTCAGGTTGTGTACGAAGTCGTTGTTGACCTCAGGTGATACGAAGACGGCCTGCACACTCGGAGCACGCAGTTCATAACCGGCGCCCAAAGCGATGGTGTTACCGCCGCCGAGGTTGTAGGTCAGTCCGCCCTTCACGCCGCCGTCAAGGAACTTACCCGTCTCGCTCTTGCCATAGGAGCTGATGCCCAGAGACTCGGCCACACCGTTCCTCATCTTACCGTCACGCTGGATGGTGATACCGCTCACACGTCCGGCGATGAAGGTGTGGAGACGACCCTTGCTGTACCTCAGCGAGCTCCAGAGCTGTGCCTTGTTCACCAGGATGTTATAGTCGTAGCCGAAACGGTCGCCAACCTTCACCTCGCCATTGGGGTTGTTCAGGTCGTAATAGACGTGGCTGTCACCCATGGCGTAGTTGCCCAGTGCGTAAGTGTTGTAGTTATGGAACGTGTTGGCACCCAGGAGGTCTTCCATCGTCTGGTAATGTATGCCCGTGTTGGTGGCGAGCTGCAGACCGGTAATCCAAGTGGTGCGCTTGCTAAGCTCCGTCCTGAACGTGGATGCCAAGGCAATGTTCAGGTTGTTGTTGTGCTTGGCCTGAACGAAGTACATGGCATCGCCGCCTGCTGCTGCACGCTGCTGGTTGGCATAGTACAGACGATCCCAGTTAATCTGACGTGCTTCCTCACTGCCCATCAGGTAGGTGCGGGCACGGTAGAAGTCGTTGTAGCCGGCCAGGGTACGTCCGGCAGCATCGTCAGTGTACCATACGTCGTAGTAGCTTGAAGGCAGGTTCTTCCAGTAGTCGGCCTGGGGCTTCTCGGTATCGTTGTAGTTCAGGCGGGTGCCTTTATACATTGAGTAGCGTCCAGTCAGCGACGTGGTCAGTTTGGACTTCTGGTTAATGTCCCAGTCCCAGGTAAACAGTACCGTGGGAGCGAAGTCGTTAATCACACGTGAGTTACGCTTCTTGCCGTCTTGGTATCCCCAGTAGGGGTTGTAGAGGTTGTTGTTAGCCAGCCAGTACATCTCGTCGGTCGAAGCGCCCTGTGAAGCACGTTCGGTAGGGTTACCCCAGGTGACGAGTGAGATGGCATGGCGGTCGTTCAGCTTCTTTTCCGCTCCGAAGAAGTAGGAGAGGGAGTTGTAGAACGTACCGTCGATGATGGCTGTGTTCATGTCAGCCCAACGATAGGAAAGGCTGGCCGTGAAAGCCCAACCGTTCTCCATCAGTCCCGTGTTGTAGGTGTACATGGCACGTACTGTGTAGTTTCGGTTGGCGAGGCTCAGCGTGGCACGCTGGCCAGTAGCGAAGTGGCTGGGACGGAAGTCGTAGTTGTTCGAACCGCCCATGGCCGACATCGAGAAGTTGTTTGCTTCAAAAGGTAACGAGTTCTCCACACCACGTGTCTGATTGTTCAGACCGCCTACGAGTGAGAAGCGGAACTGACCTGACTCCATGTCATTCATCGGGGCACCGTTGATGTAAATCTCGTTGTACCTTTGGTTAAAAGCACGATACCTGAAGCGAACGGGGCTGAACAAATAGCCTACCTGAGAGGCATAGACGTTGTTGTTCGAAGAGATGATGGTCACATTTTGTGACATGTCATCATCTTCGCCCAGCTGAGCTTCGGTGAAAGTGAAGGCTTGCTCGTCCTGCACCTCGCTTGGAACGGTCTGGGGAGTGGTCTCCACAGGCTCCTGAGCATAGGCTGCTGACACGATGCACAATGCCATCACAACAAGTTTCAGCTTTTTCTTCATAGTTTATTATTTAATTGTTAATAGATAATTTGGTGCAAAGATAAAAAAAAATTATGAATAATGAATGAATTATTCAAAAAAATTTTGTAACTTTGTGGCATAAAACTTAGAACTATATGAAAAAACTATCAATCCTCATGGCTTTAGCACTCCTATTGGGAGTTGTTTCAGCCCAAGCTCAGCAGAAGAAATATTCGGTGTATGCCGTTGGTTTCTACAATCTTGAGAATCTTTTTGACACTTGTCATGATGAAGGTCATAACGACTATGAGTACTTGCCTGACGGGCGCAACAAGTGGACGGGTATGAAATATACCAACAAGTTGCGTAACATGGCTCGTGTGCTCAGTGAGATGGGTACCGACATGCTGCCGGCTTCCGTCGGTTGTGCTTTTATCGGTGTGTCGGAAGTGGAGAATGCAAAATGTCTCACCGACCTCTGTGCCCAGGAGCCGTTGGCTGCCCGTAACATGCAGTTCTGTCACATTGAAGGTCCCGACCAGCGTGGCGTTGATTGTGCATTGTTGTACAATCCCAAGCTCTTTACCGTTGAGAACGTGACACTTACACCTTATATATATGTATTGCCTGAAGACAGTTTGAGAGCCACCCGTGGTTTCCTTACCGTCAGCGGAAAGCTGGCCGATGAGCATGTGGCCGTCATCGTCAACCACCTGCCCAGCCGTTTTGCCGGTTCGTTCTATCGTGAGGAAGGCGGCCGACAAATCAGGCTTGTCAAGGACTCGCTGCTTCGTGATGATCCCAACTGCAAGATCATCATCATGGGTGATATGAACGACGACCCGCAGGACCGTTCAATGGCCGTTGCATTGGGGGCTCATCGTGAGATTAACGAGGTGGAGCCTGCTGACGGATTGTGGAACCCCTTCTGGAATGTGCTGGCATCAGGAACGGGAACGTTGCAGTATGACGGTGCTTGGAACCTGTTTGACCAAATCATCCTGTCGTCGAAACTCCTCAACCTCGATGGTAAGAAAGACTATTCTGACTTGAAATACCTCAAGCATCAGGTGTTCCGCCGCGACTACCTGTTCCAGCAGGAGGGTAAGTATAAGGGCAATACCCTGTGTACCCATGCCGGAGGTCAGTGGCTCAACGGTTACAGTGACCACCTGCCCACCGTCGTATATTTGGTGAAAGAACAGAAATAAGAATGGAGATTCATCCCTTTGAGCCGTTCCTGCCGGATAATGCCAAGCTGCTGATGCTGGGCACGTTCCCACCGGCTGAGAAACGATGGGCGATGAAGTTCTATTATCCCAATTTCTCCAATGACATGTGGCGCATCTTCGGCATCTGTTTCTTCGGCGACAAGATGCATTTTGTGCGACAAGAGGAAAAGACTTATGACCTGGAGCGGATTATTCCTTTCCTGCGGGAAAAGGGAATAGCCATGTTCGATACGGCAACCCGTATCATCCGTACCAAGAATACGGCCAGCGACAAGGACCTTCAGGTGGTGGAAGAGACGGATCTTTCCGAAATGCTGGGCAGACTGCCTCTTTGCCGTGCTGTACTGACGGCTGGACAATTGGCGACAACCATAGCGTGTCGCCAGTTCGGTATAGCAGAACCAAGGGTGGGGGAGTATAGGGAGTTTTCCCTTCATCTTCCAGCTTCCGCTACCCGCCAATGCCGTCTCTATCGCATGCCCAGCAGCTCCAGGGCTTATCCCCTGTCTGTAGAGAAGAAGGCACAGTACTACCAGACAGTATTCGACGAAATAGTCAAATAAATCGTAAATTGTAAATCGTTAAATCGTAAATATAACAAGATGTATATTATTGGTATCGCAGGCGGTACGGGTTCAGGTAAGACCACCGTCGTAAAGAAAATTGCTCAGGTGCTGCCACCTCATTGTGCAGCAGTCATTCCTCTTGACTCGTACTATAACGACACCACTGGTATGACCGACGAGGAGCGCCGTCAAATCAACTTCGACCATCCTGATGCCTTCGACTGGAAGTTGCTGTCGGAGCACATCAAGATGCTGAAGAGTGGTCAGGCAGTTGAACAGCCTACCTATTCCTATGTGCTCTCCAACCGTCTGCCCGAAACCGTGCATGTGGAACCTAAGCCCGTCATTATTCTGGAAGGTATCATGACGCTGCACTATAAGAAGTTGCGCGACATGATGGACCTGAAGATTTTTGTGGATACCGATAGCGACGTCCGGCTTATCCGTAACATCCGCCGTGACGTGGTAGAGCGTGGCCGTACCGTTGATCAGGTACTCGACCGTTACGAGAAGATCCTCAAGCCCATGCACGAGCAGTTCATCGAACCCACCAAGAAGTTTGCCGACCTCATCATCCCCTGGGGTGGTGACAACAAGAACGGCATCCACATCCTGAAGACTTACATTGAGGGTATCGTGACCAACGTGTGAACGAAATTACACAACGGAACCGACCCTATTGTGTAAAATGACAACACTATACTTGGTCCGTCACGGGGAGACGGTAGATAACGTGCGACAGATTATGCAGGGTCAGACGCAGGGCGAGCTGACGGAGCATGGCTGGGAACAGGCTCGTGAGGTGCGTGAAGCGATGCACGGCAGGAAGATTGATGCCGTAGTGTCGAGCGACTTGCGGCGGTCTGTGCAGACGGCACAGGTGATTGCCGAGCCCCACGACTTGACGGTTGACCAAACGCCGTTGCTGCGTGAACGTGACTGGGGTGGCTTTACTGGACGCTTTATTCCTGATTTGAAGGATGAAATATGGCCTGATGATATAGAATCGCTGGACTGCCTGTTAGAGCGAGCCCAGCGATTTCTGAATTATATTATGACAAACTATGAGGGTCAAACCGTTGTCGCTGTCGGTCATGGCATTGTGAATAAAGCAATTCAGGCAGTCTATTATCACAAGCCGATGAACCAGATTCAGCGTATGTTGAATGCCGAAGTGCGTGAGTTACAGTTGTAACCTTGCTGCTTTAGCGACGTCCACCGAAGTGCCCACCACCACCGTGGCTGCCTCCGCCATGACTTCCACCACCGCGTGAGCCACCACCGAAGTGTGATCCTCCACCATGACTTCCGCCACCATGTGAGCCACCACCGAAGTGTGAACCTCCACCATGACTTCCGCCACCGTGTGAGCCACCACTGTGGCTGCCGCCGCCGCGTGAACCGCTACTGATGGTGCCGCCGTGGGTACCAGTACCCATGTGTCTGCCGCTACTGATGGAACCGTTAGAACGCGGTGCAACAGAATTAGGGCTGGAAATAGAACCGTGGGTTCTCGGTGTCAAACCGCTATGGCTGTTGTGGGTTCCAGGACTGGTGTGCGTGCCAGTGCCACCGTTACCAATGCGTCCACCGCCGCCATTACCGTGGTTACCAGGAT
>JAEEGH010014517.1_pt1 | contig 17277 bp, 11 predicted proteins | sample 9134181 | NCBI WGS metagenome assembly JAEEGH01 (sample SAMN16246544, study PRJNA631951) | gut metagenome | biome: gut microbiome; feature: rumen; material: DP-attached | host: Bos | place: Iran: Karaj | collected 2018-10
AACATGATATGAAAAAGGTACATAAACTGTACCTGAAGACCCTCCCCCCGCCCTCCCTATAGGGAGGGAGTGATTACCTCTTGAGCATAATTATGTCGGATTACAGAACCGCCTCGCCCGACCGTTATCTGCTTTTGAAAGAATTTGCTCGTGAGAACAGGCAGAAAGCCACTCTTGCAGAGCAGATACTATGGGAAGCACTTCGGCGAAACAGTATTGGCGTAAAGTTTATGCGTCAGCACATCATTGGCGACTATATCGCAGATTTTGCTTCGCGTGAAGGCGGGCTGATTATCGAAGTGGATGGCGGATATCATTCTGAAAGGACACAGGCTGAAAACGATGAAATCCGAACTGCTGACTTAGAACGTATGGGCTATTGCGTTATGCGTTTCTCGAACGAAGAGGTTATCAACGAAACAGATGAGGTAATAAGTCAGATAGAAAGATATTTTAGCAGATAATAATAATGAACGAATCAGCAAATGAAAGTAATTGCTCCCTCCCTTTAGGGAGGGCAGGGGGAGGGTCTCCTCGTATTTTTGTAGCGGGACACCACGGCCTTGTGGGTTCCGCTATTTGGAATAACCTGAAGGGTAGGGGATTTACCAACCTCGTGGGGCGCACGCACAAGGAATTGGACTTGATGGACCCCGTGGCGGTCAGGCGTTTCTTCGATGAGGAACAGCCCGATGCGGTGGTTTTGGCAGCAGCCCATGTGGGAGGCATCATGGCCAACCTGCAATACCGCGCCGACTTCATCTATCAGAACCTGCAAATCCAGCAGAACGTGATTGGCGAGAGCTGGCGACACGGTGTGAAAAAACTGCTTTTCCTCGGTTCCACGTGCATCTATCCGCGCGAGGCACCCCAGCCGATGACCGAGGACTGTCTGCTCACATCGCCCCTGGAATACACCAACGAGCCCTACGCCATCGCCAAGATTGCGGGACTGAAAATGTGTGAAAGTTTCAACATACAATACGGCACCAACTACATCGCCGTAATGCCCACCAACCTCTATGGTCCGAACGATAATTTCCACCTGGAGAACTCGCATGTGCTGCCTGCCATGATTCGCAAGATTCACCTGGCCAAATGCCTCAATGAGGGCGACTGGGAGGCCGTGCGGAAGGACATCGACTTGCGCCCTGTGACGCTCCGTGAGGGTGACCATGTGGTACGTATCGACGGACAGAGCAGCGAGGCAGATATCCTCCGTGTGCTGCTTCATTATGGAATCGAACCAAACGCCGTAACACTCTGGGGTACAGGATGTCCCATGCGCGAGTTTTTGTGGAGCGAAGAGATGGCCGACGCGTCCGTCCATGTCTTGCTGAACGTGGATTTCAAGGATACCTACGACACGAGTGTGAAGAACGCCGACGGCATCACCGAGATTCGCAACTGTCACATCAACGTAGGCACAGGCAAGGAAATCAGCATCCGCGAAGTGGCCGAACTGATTCAGAAGGAAATCGGTTTCCGTGGCGAAATCCGATGGGATGCTTCGAAGCCCGACGGCACGCTGAAGAAGCTCACGGATGTAAAGAAACTTCACAATCTCGGATGGCATCATAAGATTGAAATCGACGAAGGCATCCACCGCCTCTACAATTGGTACAAGCAGGGCATCTGCATCAATCACTTCTAATTTTTATGGAACATAAAGACACAAAGAACAAAAATCTTCAAAAATCTGGCATAAATATTTTTGTGGGATTTGCGTAGATTTTTGTTAAATCTTCGTGCCTTCGTGTCTTTGTGTTTGCTTAAAATAATCTTTACGCCAATAGTTACATTTTCCGTTTTCTGCGTTTTTATCTTTAGATAAACAATCATTAATGACAATAAAAAACAAATTATGAAGACTTATCCTAAAATTGGAATCCGCCCCACCATCGACGGTCGCCAGGGTGGTATCCGCGAGAGCCTTGAGGAGAAGACCATGAGTCTGGCCAAGGCAGTGAAAGAACTCATTGAGAAGAACCTGCGCAACGGCGACGGCTCACCCGTGGAGTGCGTCATTGCCGACACCACCATCGGACGCGTGGCCGAGAGTGCCGCCTGTGCCGAGAAGTTCGAGCGCGAGGGCGTTGGCTCGTCCATCACCGTCACCTCCTGCTGGTGCTATGGTTCTGAGACGATGGATATGAATCCCTACTATCCGAAGGCCGTATGGGGCTTCAACGGAACCGAGCGCCCGGGAGCCGTCTATCTGGCTGCCGTGCTGGCTGCTCATGCCCAGAAGGGATTGCCCGCCTTCGGCATCTATGGTCACGATGTGCAGGACCTGCCCGACAATACCATCCCCGCCGACGCTGCCGAGAAGATTCTCCGCTGGGCACGTGCCGCCCAGGCCGTAGCCACCATGCGCGGACAGTCGTACCTCTCGCTGGGCAACACCTGCATGGGTATCGCAGGCAGTATCGTCGATGCCGACTTCTTCCAGGAATATTTCGGTATCCGCACCGAGTATGTAGACCTGGTGGAAATCCTGCGCCGCGTGGACTTCGAGATCTACGACCACGACGAGTTCAAGCGCGCCATGGAGTGGGTTGACAAGTATTGCAAGCCCCAGGAAGGCCACGACTATAACGAAGACCGCGCCCTGTTCCCAGGCACGCCCATGACCACCTACAACGGCAAGGGCAAGGGCAAGAACCGCCAGGAGAAGGACGCCGACTGGGAGTTCACCGTGAAGTGCATGATGATCATCCGCGACCTGATGCACGGCAATCCCAAGCTGGCCGAGATGGGCTACTTCGAAGAGGCCAAGGGCCACAACGCCATCCTCGGCGGTGTCCAGGGCCAGCGCCAGTGGACCGACTACAAGCCCAACTTCGACTTCCCCGAGTCGCTGATGTGCACTTCGTTCGACTGGAACGGCATCCGCGAGGCTGACGTGCTGGCCACCGAGAACGACTCGCTCAACGGCATCTCGATGCTCTTCGGCCATCTGCTCAGCAACAAGGGCGTGATGTTCTCCGACATCCGCACCTACTGGAGTCCTGAGGCTGTGGAGCGCGTCACGGGCAAGAAGCCCGAAGGTGCTGCCGCCGGCGGATTCATCCATCTCATCAACTCAGGTGCCACCACGCTCGACGCTACCGGAGCCATGAGCGACAAGGAGGGCCGTCCCGTGATGAAGTGCCATTGGGAGATGACCGACGCTGACGCCGAGGCCTGTCTGAAGGCCACTTCATGGATGCCTGCCGACCGCGACTACTTCCGTGGAGGCGGCTATTCCAGCCATTTCCTCACCCGTGGCGGCATGCCCATGACCATGATGCGCGTCAACATCGTGAAGGGCCTCGGTCCTGTGCTGCAGTTGGCCGAGGGCTGGACCGTTGAGCTCGACCCCGAGGTGAACGACATCCTCGACAAGCGTACCGACCCCACATCGCCCACCACCTGGTTTGCCCCGCGCCTCGACCCCACGAAGGATGCCTTTAAGGACGTCTATTCCGTGATGAACAACTGGGGTGCCAACCACGGCGCCATCGCCTACGGCCACATCGGAGCAGACCTCATCACCCTCGCATCCATCCTCCGCATTCCCGTGTGTATGCACAACGTGGCAGAAGACAAGATCTTCCGCCCGGCGGCCTGGAATGCCTTCGGAATGGACAAGGAAGGCGCCGACTACCGCGCCTGCGCCAACTTCGGTCCTATCTACAAGTAGCGCGCTGGCGGGCAACCGTCTGATTATCAGCTACATACTAAAAGTCTCCCCCTTCGAAACCAGGGGGAGACTTTTTACTAAGTTACTGCGTAGCAGCCTGTTAGCTGCCACGGAGAGATTAGAACTGATAGTTGATACCGATACCTATCCAGAGACCCGCATCCATGCCTTCGGTGAAGCACTTAGCGAAATCTGCGGAAACGATAAAGTTCTGGTTCATGGCGATCTTCAGACCGGCACCGCCGCTGTAGACAAGCGTGTTGACCTTGGAAGCATCGTAAATAGGATCGCCGGTCCCGGTGAGGATATTGAATGCAGGATCGTAAATCTTTCCGTTTGCATCGGCAATCTTGGCAAGAGCATCCGCCTTGTAAGGCTTGGTGATGATACCTGCATCGAAGAACGGATTCACGGCGATGTAGAAGTACTGGTTTGCCAGTTTGAACTTTACGAGCTTGATGCGCAGTTCGGTATTTGCCCAAGCCATACCCTCGGCAAGGATACGGTTCTCGCGGAGACCGCGGATGGTATTGCTGGAACCGAAGCCCTCGGAGATCATGTTACGCTGAACAAGCAGAGGGTTGTTCTGGACCATGAACAGAGGTGTCTCTCCTGCAATCGTGTGCTGCCACGCGAGGCGATATGCGAACACGGGATTACCTGCGGGGATGGGAATAGGGATGCTGATGTAATGACGGAAGTATGCGCAAGCCTTCAGGTATGGACTGCCGACAAAGTTTCCGTTCAGGTAGGCCTCGGCCCAGATACCCTTGTTAGGAGCCGCCTCGATGTCGCGGGTGTCGTAGACAAGTCCGGCATTGAACTCAAGTGAAAGACCACCGTTCTTTTCCGCGTCGGTGAGAACTCCGGAATTAGCGAGGAAATTGTACAAAGTGACATTGGTGTCATAATACTGCTTGTTGCCGTTCACTTCCACACCTTTATCCTTCATTGCTCCGAGGTTCCATTTCCAGAAGTTCACACCTGCAGCCCAGTTGAGATTGTCGGTGATGCGTCCCTGGAAATTCGCAAGGATGCGGAGCATCTCGCGGCTCATACCATAATAGTTCACATTGTTGGTAGTGGCAGGAACATACATATCCCTGTTGCCCCACACGTCATAGTTCTGCGTGGCAGCGGCGCCGTTGAAGCCCCATAAGCTATAAAGCGGATCGGTCATATATGTGACCGATGCATTCACACGCATGTTCGGAATGAGGTACTTTGAGTCGTAAGCCAAATAAAGGCGCATACGGTGACTGTGCGTGAAGTATGACCCTTCCCAACTGATTTTATGCAGGGGATCCGGATAGGTTCCGCCGTCACCATAATAATATACGTCGCCAAAAGCACCGGCCTGGAATCCGTTGTCGACAGAGTAAGTTGCCGTGGGTAGAACACCGAAGGACCAGCCCGTTTTCATCTCTTTCTCTTCCTGGGCACACAGCATCACGCCGGCGGCAAGGAGAGAAATCAGTGTAAATAGAATCTTTCTCATAAAATAGTTTAGTGATTATTAGTGGTCGTTTTTGTGCCGACAAAGATAATGTATTTTTTTCACTATATTTGAGTTATGAAAAGAATATCCGCGCTTTTGCTTATCCTTTTCTGCGCTCTTCCGCTTAAGGCCCAGAAAGAAGAAATCACTAAGAGCGGGCTGGGCGTAGGGCCCTTCCCGGCCCTGGCCTATGATGCCGACAAGGGCATGCAGATTGGTGCCGTGCTGATGCTCTTCGACTATGGCACTGGCGAGAACTACCCTGCCCTGGACTCGAAGTTCTACTCGGAATTCTCCTACTTCACCAAGGGCTCCAAGATTGTCCGGCTGCGCTACGACACTTTCAAGCTGATCCCGGGAGTGCGCAACTGCACCAACTTCCAGGCGAACATCGACAAGGCCTACGACTTTTACGGTTTCAACGGCTACGAGACCTATTTCGATGCCGCCCAGGCCAGGCCCTTCTACCGTTACTCCCGCTATGAGTATCTCTTCAAATCCGACTTCATCGGGCGCCTTGCCGAGGCGCTCAGCTGGGAGGCCGGCATCTACGCAAGTTACTATAAACTAGGCAGTATCGACTACGCCAGCATAAACAAAGGAAAACCAACCGCGCAACTGTTCCCGGAGAATATGCCCACACTGTACGACGCTTACAAGGCCAGCGGGGTGATCTCCGCAAAAGATGCCGACGGCGGCTTCTCTTCGGGAGTGCGCTTCGGGCTGGTGTATGACACCCGCGATAAGGAAGGCGCCCCATCACGGGGCATCTGGGCGGAAGGCCACGTGCTGCTCGCCCCCTTCAGCGAGACGCCCTTCTACCGCTATTCCTTCACCTGGAGGCACTATCTGCCCCTGATTCCGAACGACGTCCTCACCCTCGCCTATCGCTTCAACTACGAGGGCACCTTCGGGCGGCAGGCCCCGTTCTATGTGCTCCCCTACATGACTTTCATGGGCCAGCGGACGGATCTTGAAGGGATGGGAGGATATGAAACCGCGCGGGGCATAATGCGCACCCGCCTGGTGGGGCTGGATATGGGCTGCGCTACCGCGGAACTGCGCTGGAGGTTCGCAAGGTTCGTCCTCTGGAACCAGAACCTGGCCCTGGCCGCCAACCTATTCACCGATGCCGCCAGGGTGTTCCGCGGGCTGGATATCAGCGCCCTGCCGAGTAGTTTAAGGGAGATCCTTCCGGTCGCTCCCGCCGATGTGCAACTGCGCGGCAACCTGGCCGAACGCGTTCACCAGTCCGCAGGCGCCGGCATCCGACTGATTGTCAACGAAAACCTGGTCGTCGCATGCGACCGGGGATACCCCCTTGACAAACAGGACGGGGACAGCCCCGCCCTGTATATCACTCTGGATTATCTGTTCTAGTCCGGCCTGGCCGGAAACCCCTACAGCAATGCCTCGATGCTGGCCTCCAGGGCCTCCGGGGCAACCGTAGGTTCGAAACGCGCCACCGGCTGGCCTTTGCAGTCCACCAGGAACTTGGTGAAGTTCCACTTGATATCCGGATTGGCGGCATACTCGGGATCCGCCTTGGAAAGCATCGCGTCCATGAACTTCGCGGTATCCCCTTCCCCGAATCCGGCAAAGGGTTTCAGGGTCCAGAGCCACTTCATCACCGGGTTCGCCTTCGGTCCGTTCACATCCGACTTGGCCATAAGAGGGAAGGTTACGCCGTGGTTCAGGCGGCAGAATTCTTCTATCTCCTCGTTGGAGCCGGGCTCCTGTCCGCCGAACTGGTCGCAGGGGAAGCCGAGCACCACCAGGCCCTTGTCCTTATACTTCTGATAAAGGGCCTCCAGGCCATCGTACTGGGGCGTGAAGCCGCACTTGGAGGCGGTGTTCACCACCAGCAGCACCTTGCCCTCGAAGTCGGAGAGATTCACCATCTGCCCCTTGTTCCCGAGGGTGCTGTAGTTGTAGATGCTGCGCTTCCTGCACGCACGGGCCGCATCCTTTACGCTGATGCGCTTGCCGCCGTTGTCGAGGTCGATGAGGACGTAGTCGTCGCTGCCCATTCCGAGTTCCTTCATGTAGGAGAGCTGACGCAGGCCATGGCGGGTCTCGATGCGCTCCACGAAGTGCTTGTGCTCCTCGTCGTGCATGGCATAGATGATGTCCACGCAGGCCTTGTCGAGGGCGAGGATGTCGGTAGAAGAGAGTATACCCACGTCCGGAGTCACAACCGCCTCAGCCTCAAGGCCTTCGCAGTCACAGGACACCGACATGTTGCGCATCACGTTCACGTAGGTCACGTGCTCGCCGAAGTGGTCGATGGTGGCCTTGGTAGATTCGGTCATGCGCTCCATGAGTTCCTCCTCGGCTATGCTCCACTGCTCCTCGGAGCCCTCGGCGGTATGTATCCACGCCTTGCCGATGCGGCCATCCGCGCAGCCAATGCCTATATTCTTGTTGCTGCCGCCGAAGCCGCCCATGGTGTGGCCCTTGAAGTGAGTAAGGGCTACCATTGAATCGTAGTTCAGCAGGTTCTTGCCAACGGACATTTCTTTGAACCACTTGCCGCCGTTAACGGGCAGAAGGGCCGTGCCCTCAGCATCCATGATGTCCACGGGGCAGAAGGTCCAGCCGTTCACCTCCAGCGTCTCGCGATGCTGCTCGGTAGTGTAGCGGTCGCCTTCGTAGTAGGTGTTGGTCTCGATGATGCTGGCATCGGGCAAGTCCTTCTCTATCAGGGCTTTAACCCATTCTCGGGGGATGATGTTAGGGCCGTTTTGCTCACCCGTGTGGAGTTTGACGCCAATGCGGCCTTCGATCTTGCCGTTAACCTTTTCATAGGCCTGGATCAATCCCTCGGCGGACAGATTGCGGGTAAAATAGACCACGGCCTTGCCTTCGGTCTTCTTGCAGCAACCGGCAAGCGTGGCCAGCAATGCGGTAAGTATCAAGCTCATAATGGATAGGATGGGTTTCATGGGTGGAAAGGTGCTAGTATACTATTCTCCGTAGTTCACCACATTCCAGTTGCTTGGGATTCCGTTGGCATTTCTGGGCCATGACGTCATACCTGATGCCTTGTAGAATGTACGTGTATTGTTGTTGGGTAAACCTGACAGCCAATTGTAAGTACAGTTAGTCGCAGAAATATTTGTAGCAAGACAAGTAATGCTTAGAAGATTGCTGCAGTCCGAGAACATCTGTCGATAGCAACGCGCTTCTAGAGTGGTAGCACGTAAAATAGGTGCAGAGGTCAAATTACCACATTGCCTGAATAACTCACGGCAACAGTCGGTTGCCATCGTCGTAGCCCCGAGATTGATATTTGCAGTAGTCAGTCCATTGCAAAGCCTGAACATATTCCAATAGCAGCCAGGTGAAGCTGTTTCGGCTGGAAGGTCAGGAACAGACGTAAGGGACGAGCAGTTACGGAACATCTCCCGATAACACTCTGTTGATGTAAAGGATGGAAGTAAAAGAGGATCGGCCGAGTCAATGTCCACCCAATTCACTTCAGCCGGAGTGGTTACAGCGTCTACACAGGTGCCGTTGGAGAATGCGCTTCTGAAGGCGTATGAAGCGAACTGGGTTTGGTCGGCAAGAAGGCTTGTGATGTTACCGCCGATGTAACATACCTGGTCGGCGGTAAAGAGCTGTGTGGCGCCGATGCAGTCGCAGTCCTCCCTGTTGCCCTTGAAGTAAACCACATCATTTTTTGACAACGAAAGCGAACTGCCGTTATAATTGGTCCAGTCGTCCACGCCGAGATCGAAGCTTAAGTACTGAATGCTTCCGTCATCGTATTTGAAGGTAACGGACGTCGTGTCGTCTTCCTTGGCCCGTATGTGGAAAGGATTGCCAAGATCGATCGTAGTGCGGGAAATCGTGTAGTAATTGTTAACGGCCAAATCCTTGTCGTTTATGGCAAACTCCTTATGATCATTCTCCCCGTTCCCCCAGATGACAGACAATTCGGCATCGGTCAGTGATGAACTGCCACCGGGGAAAGCAACTACAAAATCCACACTGCTTCTGCCACTACCTAGAGCAGCTGCGTTTATCACGTTCTGCCATATCGGATTCGCTTCGTTGTTATTGAACACTTTGACCGTTACGGGTGTCGACACCAGAACTTCTGAACGTCTAAAAATGACGGTAAATTTCAGGAACGTTGACTGTTGGGAAAGGGTAAACGAAGTAGCCCCGAAAGTGGTACTGCATGTGAAATGACTGAACTTCTGTACAGCGTCGGCAAGGGTAGTAGCATACTCGTCCGAGGGATATGCTGTCTCGGTTAGTTTTCCCCCGCCGGTAGTATGAATTCTGTCGCCGGAACTTACCAGGGTTACATTTATCGGAGTGTCGGAAGCGGGATCAAACTCATCTACACCGACAAGGTCACCCTCAAAATACGCAGTAGTCGCGCCGGAACCGTAAATAAGCTTCAGGACTCCGAAAAGCAGCGTGTCGCCGGATACGGGATCCGTGGAGACGACGTAAAGGGAATCCGTGGCCTGGAAGACGTATTTGGTGTCGTTCTCGGCAGTCGTCGCCTTCGAGTCGTCGGAACTCGAAACCTGAACCTTGTAATGGATGGTCCTGAACCCAGTCTCCGAAGGATCATGCCCGGGCGAAGGCTCCCTTGTGCAGGAAAGCGCCAGGGTTGCCAACATCAGCAGTATGAAAACAAATCTCTTCATCTGTTTACAAATTACCTCCATTTATAGGATCGTTAATGCTTACGCCGCCTCCAGCAGCGTTGGTTTCCGTGCCGTTGCGTACGGCACGGACGTAATAATATGTTGCCCTGGAGCGATGGGTCCCCTGGGTAGAACCGATATAGAATGTGTCGGATGACAGGATTTGCGCAAGGCTCTCCGCAGCATTGGACGGATTCCCGTCCTGACCTCCTTCATTCCAGTTGGCGGTGTCCATCCACTGCCCGTTCCAGAATGCTCCAGCCTTCTCCAGGCGGAATAGCTGGGGGTAAGCAGGATCCGGCATGTAGTAATTCCCGCTCTGAAGCATGAAACCGGTGCCTGCCCCGCCCTTGAACAACTTATAGTTGGTTCCATTGGATTTGTCTGAACCCGTGCTTTTGGAAATATTAGGACGCAACCAATCTCTCTGCGGGTCGTCATTGGAATCGTCATGAGCCGGATAATATATATGGTAGACATACGGAACAGTAACTTTGTTATTATGGTCCGTGTCCGTTATGCCTATGCTTATGATGTTATCTTTACCAAGAGTCTGGTCATTGTCTCTTATCTTATTACCCTTGTCGTCCAATATAAAATCGCCCGTATCAGGATCCGTCTTATATACAATATAATAAGAGCAGTTGCTTAGATCAATGTTAGCCTCGATGAAGTCTCCGGAGGCCATATTCATTCCAGTCACCACATCCGGCTCCCAGGAAACAGTAATGTCGGAGGCCTTTTTGTATCCATCATCCCCGGTATGTCCTGGATTAGGCACGTAATTGATTCTGAGGACATCCATTTTGGCAATATTGGAGAGCGTATGCTTGCCATCCGCAGTAATCACATCAAGCTGGAAAGAGTATGTGCCGGTAGCCAGGGAGTTCAGACTGTACGCGAATTGCCAGGTGGTGTTCCAATACCTGGCATCCGAACAGGCGGCAAGGTTCAAGGTATGTGTCTCATTGTCCGGGTCCTTGATCATCAGTGTCCACCTTCTGATGTCGGAACTCGGAGAATGCACCGTAAGCAACACGGGATATGAAGGATTTTGCGCTCCGTTATACACACAAGGCAGGAGACGGACTGATGCGAACACCGGGGAAAGAATCCTGATAGGTGTCTCCAGCACCTTTCGGGTGCCGGCGTTATTAACGACTATCGCCCTGATACTCATATTCCCAAGAAGGGAAAGGTCGGAAGGAACTTTCCAGTTGACCGACTCGTCCTTGATAGCTACGCCACTAAGCTTGATGCCGCTCAAATCGATGCTCCTGGTCTCTTCGTTGCCGCTGGCGCTCACAAACACAAGGTACAGGTTAAGAGACCGTATTGCAGAGCCCAGGGAAGTGATATTCAACTTGATCTGGCAACTGTCTCCCATATGGAGTTTGTCTCCTCCGGGCACCGAGATGCTTCCCGTTATCTCTCCCGTGCAGTTCATATCCTTCACACAGCGGATGTCGCTTATGATGGTAGGTTCTTTCTCCCTGGAATTGTGCATGTGCATGATGCCGCTATCATAACCCCAGCCGATTTTATGATTCTCTCCCGGGGTTATCTTGCTCCCGCGTATTCCACGGGAATAAAATGTACGTGAGGGGTATTTCTTGCCGTCAGTCCAGTATCCGGAAGGCTGCAGGGAAGTCATAAGCAGCAGTTCCGTCATATTTGGCAGACGATATCCGACCGGGCAATAAGAATTATGTCCGGCAGCAGTTATCAGGTCGTTCAGTTCTTCCTGGGTCTTATTGGCAGGTACGGTAACTTCCGCCGACGGATCTTGCATGATCATTTCCATGTATACCCGGTTTCTCATCGAATACTCGTCCGCATAAGGAAGATCCAGCAAAGTGAATTCCCGGATGCAGCGCGGATCAAGACGGGAGAAACGCAGAGTGTAGGTCCCGTCGGCATTGGCATTGACCTTGCCACTGGCGTTGAAACCCATGGGAGACTCATAATACTGGTCCGGAATCACATCGAGATCGGCCCCGCTGATGTCTTTTACTGTGCCTCCTGAATCATAAGTGCCGATATTGCGAACACATCGCACGGAAGATACCTGATGCCTGTCGGCCTCAGTGAATTTTACAGAGGGATATGAAGTGAAAGCCCAGTTATATGAATTGTAATTGGATTTGGTAGCACCTTCTTCTGCGCGGATTACGCGTGGATTAGTAGTAATGCCGCCCGTCGAAGCAGTGGAAGAAACCACCCAGGATCTCCATTCACGGCCATCTCCGATGCTGTTCTTATTCTGTGGCTGATACAAACGGGCGGAAGGGCTGAGAGCCTCATTTCCAACCCACATGCCGACAAGCTGATTAACGGAAGCTATGTACCAGCGGACTTCCTCGGGATCAATCACACCGTCGCCGTCGTTATCCCTGTTGCGGGTCAGGCATGAATATGCGAGATATCGATAGTCGCTCTTTAGCTCCGGGTGATCGTTATCCACCTCATATTCCAGGAACGAATCCCATCTGGGAGAAGCGGATACCCCCCAGATCGCGGCGGAATTGTATCGTCCGTTATCTTCGCTCTCTGGTCTTGCCGATGTGGGAAGCCCCCTTCCACTCTTCCACCATGGCCAAATGGTCTGCGAATCGTCCTTTTGCTTACGGATGCGGTACTCCATCTCATCAACATGCTCAGTTCCCCAGAGAGTGCGCAGGTCCGGAGAATAAGTGTTGTAGAAAGACTGTATGGACCTCTGGATGATAGAATGGCTCGAGGTGATTACGTCGCTCTGGCGGTCTTCGCTGTAGACTGCCTCCGAAAGGATATGTAGTTCGCGCGGATCGGCATTGACGAACTTGCGCCAGAGGTCGGGATCGGCCGTTGCAGTTGCAGGATCGAGGGTCGGATCTTTCTCGTAGTAATACTCGTCGATGAAGGCGGTTACGCGGATGACATATTGAGTTTCGCCGTCAATTGTTTCTTCAAGGAAATCATTAGGATCCCCGGCAGCTTTTTTCCTGGTTTGGTCGAGTATGTAATTGTAGAGCTGATGGATGTCCATCAGTTGTAGAGAATCAAGCCCGGAATGATAATCCCAGGTCGGGAAATAATGCGGATTGTCAGGCGAATTGCCAGGATAAGGTGAACGGTTTTTCGAATATGTGGCCGGTGAACCCGAAGTCGCATTTCGGCCGAATTTTACCCAAAGGTAGTCCTTGCAATTGAATTCCCAGTCTCCTTCGCCTCCATTGGCATCCGGATCCCACTGGGCACCGCCTTCGTCGAAAGGAGTTTTTACGTACCAGGATACCTTCCTTCCTTCGAGTCCCGGAGTATACCTGAAGGTAAGGCAATGATACTCGTAATGGGCGTCGCAGTTAACCACCGCGTCGGTAGAAAGGAGCAGGGAACCTTCCTGACCAGGCTGGAGCTCGGTTTCGTCGTCCGTATCCGGAAGTCCGTCATCTCCAAGAACTTCCACATAGATGGACCTTGAATTGTTGATGGTGATAAAGTACGAATAGGACGTGCTGCGCTCCACGTCGTAATTGTCCCAATCACGCCCTTCCCCCGCGCTGCTGTTGGTAAAATCTCCCAGATGGACGGTATAAACGGCCTCCGTCGTAAGGGCGTGCGCCGCGTTGTTCCCGCCAGTAATAGACTCCACTCCAAGGGAGGTGAGCCCCAGCAACAGGTCGAACCTTACGTAAGTTCCTTTGGCGGGAGCGTAAATAAAGTTGGATTCTACCGCCGAAGGGTCTGTCTCTTTCTCTCTGAGGTAATAGCTGGGAGCAGGATTATCAGTTAGCCCCATAATGGACGTCTTGGGAGCCTGGCAGTTCTCCAGCATGTAGAATGAGAATACATCCCATTCCTTGCCGTCTACAGTTTCCTTGCCTTCAAAGAAGGCTTTTTCGGTATCGAAGAAATCGATATCATCAGGCTGCCCCGCCCCGGGAATCAGGTAGCATTCGGATGGAACATTATAGACCCACCACTTACGGGGATCGCACTTCTCGGGGTTGATGTAGGTAGAGTTGTAGGTGATGTAAAACTTAACCTTGGCATCCAGGGCCCTGAGCTGTAATTGATACTGGCCTCCGGGCTTGTTGTATACGGCTTCCCCCGCAGATATAGCGCCCCAGGTGAGGCTGCCGGTGCTTACGTCCGTCATCGTTCCAAGCATCATAAACAGGTCACCCCTGTTGAGGACTTCCTGCTCAAGGGTCACGCGAACGTCCGTGAGATCCTCGTAAGTATCGATTCCCGCAAGGACGTCTACCGGATCCTGATGATTGAGCGAAGTGATAGTGCTGGTTACATTTGCCAGCATCACCAGCGTACAGTCTTCTTTCGCCTGGGTAGCAATCTTGACAACGCCGCGGCTGTTGCCGGAGTTCTCGACATACCAGCCTTCATTGCTGTGGCTGTCGAGAGAATCCAGTGAAGTGAGGAGATGCTCGTAGGTGAAGTACCTGCCGTAGAACTTGTCTCCGTTGCCGTCGAAGATCATCACATACAGGTCGTGGATACGAGATTCGTCCTCCCTGGAAGATTCGGCCTTGGTCGCAATATCCACCTCGTTGCGATTGGGATAGCCGAAACCAAGGTTAAGGGTGACCGGAGAGCCTTCCGGCAAACGGGGTTCAAAGTTGGGTTCAGCCATCTCCCTCACACATGAAAGAGAAGTAAACAGGCAGAAAACTGCAATTATGCGCGCAAATATCTTCACGGTCTAATCAAACGTAACGTATGCTACTTTTTCGTACCAGTCCTGAACTTCGAAGTTGAACGAATAGTCATGCTCTTCAGTCCTCTTGGTAATTCGGGTCTGAATCTTGAGATGCTGGTTGCGAAGGATATATGGAATATCTTTCGAGCGGTTGTCGTGGATAGGCAGGTCCGTGAAAGAATATTCAGTGTAGGTGGCGGCGTTCCCGGAGTCGTAAACCATCGCTTTTTTGGTCACGCGGAAGCTGACATCGCAGAAATACCTGCTTCCAACAAGCCTTTCAGGGGCCACGCTGGGGAATACGGTTTTTATCGGCAGGGTGGACTTGTTGTCGGTAAACACCAAGGGATCGGAGCCGTTGATTGTCAAATCCCTGTCGCAGGTATGACCGGGCAGATAGTCCGGAGTCTGCTCGAAGAGATAACCGCTGGAAGTATTAAGATCCTTCAGCTTTACCGTGCAGTTATGAATATCGACGGAGCCGCCGGTCTCATTGATAAAGGTAAAACTGATTTTCGCCACGGGCCTAAGGAGATTGAGGTCTATCTGGCCGTTCCCCCATGAGTTTACTGTCAGGCTTCCCTTTGCGGTAAGCGGCATCGTAGCGCCGAAATCGGGTTCGCCGCTGGCCACCGAAAGGAGAAGCGAATCCAATGCACCAACGGTCTTCGCCGCTTTAAGCGCAGTAATAGTAGCTGCATCAAGACCGGCAGTATTCGCCACGGCAAACACTGTATACGATCCTCTGCCAGGCCCTGTGAAATAGATGGTGGATTTGCTTGAATCAGTCTGCGCAGTCTGGCATTGGGAAGTAAATACGGTCCCCAGGGTGCCCCAATAATCATCCGGCCAGGAGGCGACAAGGTCTCCAGCAGAATTGGCGATTCCTATTGCCAGGTCGGGTACGCCGGATCCATTCACAATGATGGCGCTGCCGTCGGCAATATCATCGCTTAGTGCACGGGTAGCTATCCTGCCGCTGGAGATAGAAACAGCAATCCTGCCCTGCTCGATCTGCATCGGTTCTTTGGTGTCGCAAGAACCGACCATGATGAGCATGACCGCCGCCAAAACGGCTGACAGATATGAGCTGAATCTATTCGTCATCTATCGTAAGTCCAGGGGTTTCTGCGAGGATCTCTTTCCACTCAGTTACCGCAACGTTGACAATAATACCTCCGCCCAGGCGGATATGGATCTCATAGTTGTACTTCCTGCCTGGAAGCCATTTGGTGATGAGTTCGTCCGAGTTCTTCACAGGAATCTCATCGAGGCGGATGGGGAACACGACATGATTGTGCTCCGTCACCAACGTATAGGGATCTTCCTGATCGTACTCATAGTCGAGCATCAACTGGGGGATGTAATCGCCGTAAGGAGCGAGCTCCTGCGGCACCATCAGGTCCCATTTGTCTGCCGGCATGGCAAACTCTTGTTTATTGCCAAGTACAGTCGTGTCTCTATGGCCCAGGACTGTGCTGCTCGTGTAGGAGAAGGTTCCCCAGTCGCTGGTTCCCATCGCAACAAGGCCGTTTCCGCTCTGCTCCACCATTCCGGTGGCGCGGATGCATATGTTGCGGAATCCGTAAGAGTTCACTTGGACATCAGTGGAAGGCGAGTCATTTATAATGGTAACCCGCACTGCGCTGAGCAAGTGGCTGAATGCCATGTGGACCGGACTTGTCGTCCCATCGTTCCGCTGGCTTCCCGCGGCCATCAGGTCATAGGGGGTTCCTGTCGCGTCGTAAGTAACGTTCGCCCTTATATGAGTAGAAGATGCGGGATTACAGTCAATTCCGGCCGAAGAGGCAGGGCCGGTGATTGCAAGGAAGTCGTACTGGCTGGCATTGCTGTCCCAGAAACGAATGGGGGAATACTCCCACACGTCGTCTAATGGGTCGGATGGATTCGCTCCGAGGCTTGTCAGGCCAACGCTTTGTCCGCTGAACACTGTGTAACGCGTCCCGGATATCACCTTGGCCCCATAAACGTAGAAGTTGTCGTTTACGGCGAAAGCAGTTTTGAGATCCGTTCCTGATTTTGAGATGGGTGCATCATCAAGCAACAGGGCGGACCCGGCGCTGAAGCCAATCGCTCCTTCCGGGACGCTCGACTTGCCGGACGCCGGGTCGTCCAACCGTATGCTGCACCCTGCGAGGAGCAGGGCGCAGACAACGGCCGTTGCCATAAAGCTTATGATGCGTTTAAACATTCAGGAAATTAGTTGAGGAGGTAGTAGTAACCTTCCTTTTCGACATCCCAACTTGCGATCGAAGCAGTGAAGCTGATGGCGTTGGCGTCGATGATGAGGTAGTAGGTGTAGTGCACACCAGGCAGCCATGATGGGATAGTGGTGTCAGTGTTCACTGCGTTTTCAACCTCGTCGAAATCCCTGAGATCAATAGTAACGGAGTGCTCCGTCTCATCACCGCTGGTGAGAGTGTACTCAATCGTGAGGGTCTGGCCGCCTACGGTGAAAATCTGAGGCATTACCACCAGTTCTTTGATAAGATCTTCAGCTTCGGCCTTGCTATATCCTGCGTTAGCTGCAAGGGTCGGGAGTGTAGCAACACCGGAACCATCCGTATTGTCGAAATCGACCGGAGCCGGAGTGTCGGCAAGAACCCATCCGCCTGCGCCGGCAGAACCGACGGGATCGTTATCTCCGCTATAAGAAGCAACAGTGAATTTACCCTTGGTCTGGATGTTGTTCAGGGTGATACCCGTT
>JAEEGH010014519.1_pt1 | contig 17276 bp, 15 predicted proteins | sample 9134181 | NCBI WGS metagenome assembly JAEEGH01 (sample SAMN16246544, study PRJNA631951) | gut metagenome | biome: gut microbiome; feature: rumen; material: DP-attached | host: Bos | place: Iran: Karaj | collected 2018-10
AGGTACAAACTTTTTCTGAACTAACGAAGATTTTAGTAAATATTATAGTTTTATTCACTTCCCCCAACATCTGATGCAGCTCTTGCTCCTTGATGACAAATCGTAAAATATATTTACACGATTAAATTCGCGTAGAAGCCCTGGAACTTTGCTCCGGGCAAACCCGGAGTTTCCCTAGGGTAAACCTCGGGTTTCAGTAGGGTAAACTCCGGTTTTCCCTAGGGTAAACTCAAAGCCCCGCTTTCAGGCCATTTCAGGCTCCTCTCTGCTGTTTTTAGGCGTTGTGAAAATAATTGACAATACAGGAGGGCTTGGCCTTTCTGGCAGCCGTTGGTCTTGCTGTCCTGCACGTAGCCGTAAAGCCGCTAAATGTTAGGATGGCGGCGGGCTACATAGTAGCTGGGAGGGTGGGGTGATTGAAAAAAACTGTGAAAGTGTGTGTAATTAGGGAAAAAATGGACGGGGGGCTTTGGTTGTTTGGCGTTTTTGCCGTACCTTTGCATGTCGAAATATATAGCTATATGGGAATATTTGGATTTTTTGGTAAAAAGAACAAGGAGACACTTGACAAGGGTCTGGAGAAGACAAAGACGTCGGTGTTCGACAAACTGGCGCGTGCTGTTGCTGGTAAGTCGAAGGTTGACGACGATGTGCTGGACAACTTGGAGGAGGTGCTCATTACGAGTGATGTTGGTGTTGACACGACGCTGAAGATTATCCGCCGCATTGAGGAGCGTGTGGCTCGTGACAAGTATGTGAGTACGGGTGAGCTGAACGGGATTCTGCGTTCGGAGATAGCCGCGCTGTTGGCCGAAAACAACTCGGAGGATAACGACGACTGGAACCTGCCTACTGACCACACACCCTACGTCATACTGGTGGTGGGCGTGAATGGGGTAGGTAAGACCACAACCATCGGCAAGCTGGCCTGGCAGTTCAAGCAGGCTGGCAAGAAGGTGTATCTGGGTGCTGCCGACACGTTCCGTGCAGCTGCTGTTGAGCAGCTTTGCATCTGGGGTGAGCGTGTGGGTGTGCCCGTCATCAAGCAGCAGATGGGCAGCGACCCGGCATCAGTGGCTTTTGACACTTTACAGAGCGCCAAAGCTAATGGCGTGGATGTGGTGTTGATTGACACTGCCGGACGTCTGCACAACAAGGTGGGCTTGATGAACGAGCTGAAAAAGATTAAGGACGTGATGAAGAAGGTGCTGCCCGAAGCCCCCGACGAGGTGCTGCTGGTGCTGGACGGCAGTACCGGGCAGAATGCGTTCGAGCAGGCCAAGCAGTTTGCTGCCGTGACGCAGATTACGTCGCTGGCCATCACCAAGCTTGACGGCACGGCCAAGGGCGGTGTGGTCATTGGTATCAGCGACCAGCTGAAGGTGCCTGTGAAGTACATCGGACTGGGTGAAGGTATGGAGGACTTGCAGCTGTTCAACAAGCGCGAGTTCGTGGATTCATTGTTTAAGAATTGAAGACAATAGACTTTATCTCATTAGGATGCTCGAAGAATCTCGTTGACAGCGAGATGCTGATGGGGCTGATGGAGGCCAACGGCTACCGTTGTACACACGATAGCGATGACCCCCAGGGTGAGATAGTGGTTGTCAATACCTGCGGATTCATCAATGACGCGAAGGAGGAAAGCATCAACACCATCCTGGAGTTTGCCCAGGCCAAGACTGAGGGTCGCATTGAGCGGCTCTACGTCATGGGCTGCCTCTCGGAGCGTTATCTGGCTGACTTGGAGAGGGAGATTCCTGAGGTGGATGGATGGTATGGGAAGTTTAACTACAGGGATCTTCTAAAAGACTTAAAAGCCCACCCAAGCCATCCCGAAGGGAGGGATGTTGGGATACATGTTTCTGCCTCTTCAAGTAATCAAGCATCCCTCCCCTCGGGAGAGCCTGGGTGGGCCTTTCGGCATTTAACCACTCCCCGCCACTACGCCTACATCAAAATCAGCGAGGGGTGCGACAGGCATTGCGCCTACTGTGCTATTCCGCTGATAACGGGGCGTCACCAGAGCCGTCCGATGGACGAGATACTGGACGAGGTGCGATGGTTAGTAAGCCAAGGCACGAAGGAGTTTCAGATTATAGCTCAGGAACTGACGTACTACGGGGTGGACATCGACGGACAGCAGCACATAGCCGAGCTGGTGTCGCGTATGGCTGATATAGAAGGTGTGGAGTGGATCAGGCTGCACTATGCGTATCCGACGCATTTCCCCTGGGAGCTGCTTGACGTGATACGTGAGCGCAAGAACGTCTGCAAATACTTGGATATAGCCCTGCAGCACATCTCGGACCCGATGCTGAGCCGTATGCGTCGGCATGTGACTAAGGAGGAGACCTACGAACTGGTGAAGCGCATGCGTCGTGAGGTGCCAGACATTCATCTGCGTACAACGCTGATGGTGGGTTTCCCTGGCGAGACGGACGAGGACTTCCGCGAGCTGGTGGAGTTCACCAAGTGGGCCCGCTTTGAGCGCATGGGTGCCTTTGCCTATTCTGAGGAGGACGGCACGTGGTCGGCTGAGCACTATGAGGACGACGTGCCCGAGGAGGTGAAGCAGGCTCGGCTTGACAAGCTGATGCGCGTGCAGCAGCATATAAGTGCCGAGATAGAGGCCGCCAAGATAGGGCAGACGCTGAAGACCATCATCGACCGCCGCGAGGGTGACTACTATGTGGGGCGGACTGAGTTCTGCTCGCCCGAGGTAGACCCCGAGGTGCTGATACCTGCCACCGAGCAGGTGGAGATAGGACAATTCTACGATGTCCGCATCACGGATGCCGAGGAATTTGATTTGTATGGAACGACATTATAGTAAGGTAATATGAACAATAAGCAATTCATCGCAGAGCTGGCCAAGCGCATGGGGTATACGGCACAGGATACGCAGAAGATGATGTATCAGGTGATAGATGCTATGGCCGACAGCTTCTTGGAGGGCAACACGGTAGCCGTGCTGAACTTCGGTAGTTTTGAGGTGAAAAAGAAGATGGAGCGCGTCATTGTGAATCCGACGACGGGTCAGCGCATGCTGGTGCCCCCGAAACTGACGTTAGGATTCAAGATCAGTCCCGTCTGGAAGGACAAGTTAAAGAATGGAGGGACTGAGTGATGGAGCGCGTGTCAATACTGGAGATAGCTGCCATACTGACAGCCAAGAGTAAACTGAAGAAGAAGGATGCCGACCGCTTCGCCAACACCATCTTTGAGGTGGTGAAGGACGGGTTGGCTACCGACCGTCTGGTGAAAATCAAGGGTCTGGGCACCTTCAAGGTCATCGACATTGAGTCGCGTGAGAGTGTCAATGTGAACACGGGCGAGCGCGTGGTGATAGAAGGTCACGAGAAAGTAACCTTCACCCCTGATACGACGATGAAGGAGCTGGTCAACAAGCCCTTCTCGCAGTTCGAGACGGTGGTGCTGAACGAAGGTGTAGAGTTCGACGACCCTGTGGAGCCTGAGGAGCCCGTTGAGGCTGGTGAAGCTGTGGAGGCTGTGGAACCCGTTGAGCAGGAGGAAGCCGCACAGCCTGTTGAGGCAGTTGAGCCTGTGCAGGAGGATGCCCCCATCCTGCAATTCGTCGAGCCCATTGAGGAGCAGGAGCCTCAGGTGGAAGAACCGCCTGTTGAGGAGCCTGCCGTCGAGGAGGAGCCAGTCGTCGAGGAACTACCTCCCGTCGAGGAAGAACCTCCCGTCGAGGAACCAGAACCTAAGGCAGAGGAACCTGAACCTGAGGCAGAGGAAACCCCAGAACCTCCCGTAGAGGAAACCCCAGAACCTGAGTCTGAGGAAGAATTTGATGAATCAATCTTAGAAGAAATGGAACTGAATAGAAAGTATCGCAATAAATTGCGTAATTGGGCAATTGTAGCCCTGTTTGCTTGTGCCGGCTCGTTTGTGGCGGGCTATTTCGTCGGACATCATCAGTCGGAGGCTATCGAGGCTACCAACATGGACGAAGTCGCAGTAGGAGTGCAGGAAGAAACCGATTCTTCGGCTGTGGTTCAGAAAGATGCGGCCACCGAAGCCGTTGCTCCCGACACGATGCCGTCGAAGTCGCAGTCTGCCGAGAACGTGGCTCCTGTCCCCGTCCCCGTGACGACTCCTACGACTCCCGCCGCTGCGGCACCTGCCGGTGACTACAGCAAGTACGAGCAGATGGACGGTCGTGTGCGCACAGGCGCGTACCGTATTGTAGGTACAGCCGAGGAAGTGCAGGCTAAGGAGGGCGAGACCGTCGGCCGCATTTCCCGCCGCTACTTAGGCCCCGATATGGAGTGCTATGTCGAGGTGTATAACGGTCTGAAGGCCAGCACCCAGCTGAAAGCCGGCCAGACCATCAAGATTCCGAAGCTGGAAGTGAAGAAGCTGAAGAAGAAGAGTTCAAAGAATTGAATAATAAATAGTACATTGTACATCATAAAATAGCAAATAGAAATATGGCAGAATCAATTGACATCCGCGAGTTGAACATCCGGATAGAACAGCAAAGCGCATTCGTTACGAATCTTGTAACGGGCATGGACCGTGTTATCGTAGGGCAGAAGCACCTGGTGGACTCCCTGCTCATTGGTCTTCTGAGTGATGGTAACATTTTGTTGGAAGGTGTGCCCGGTCTGGCCAAGACCCTGGCTATCAAGACCCTTTCGCAGCTTATAGACGCCAAGTACAGCCGCATACAGTTCACCCCCGACCTGTTGCCTGCCGACGTGACGGGTACCATGATTTACAGTCAGAAGGACGAGCGCTTCCAGGTGAAGCAGGGTCCCGTGTTTGCCAACTTCGTGCTGGCCGACGAAATCAACCGTGCCCCAGCCAAGGTGCAGAGTGCCCTTTTGGAGGCCATGCAGGAAAAGCAGGTGACCATTGGCAACCAGACGTTCGACCTGCCCAGCCCCTTCTTGGTGATGGCTACGCAGAACCCCATTGAGCAGGAGGGTACCTATCCGCTGCCCGAGGCCCAGATGGACCGTTTCATGCTGAAGGTGGTCATCGACTATCCTACGCTGGACGAGGAGAAGCGCATCATCCGCGAGAACATTGGCGGCGGTCTGCCCGAGGTGAAGCCTGTCACTACGGGTGCCGAGATACTGAAGGCCCGTGCCGTGGTGCGCGAGGTGTATATCGACGAGAAGATTGAGCAGTATATTGCCGACATCGTGTTTGCCACCCGTTATCCCGACCGCTATGGCCTGAAGGAGTTGAAGGACATGATAGCCTTCGGCGGTTCACCCCGTGCCAGCATCAACCTGGCCAAAGCCGCCCGTGCCTACGCCTTCATTAAGCGCCGCGGCTATGTGGTGCCCGAGGATGTGCGTGCCGTTGCCCACGACGTGCTGCGCCACCGTATCGGCCTGACCTACGAGGCTGAGGCCAGCAACATCACGAGCGAGGAAATCGTCTCGAAGATTATCAACAAAGTGGAAGTTCCCTGATGGAGACATCTGATATATTAAAAAAGGTACGCAAGATAGAGATCAAGACGCGCGGTCTGAGCTCACAGGTCTTTGCCGGACAATACCATTCGGCCTTCAAGGGTAGGGGAATGGCGTTCAGCGAGGTGCGTGAGTACCAGTATGGCGACGATGTGCGTGACATTGACTGGAACGTGACAGCCCGCTTCCACCGCCCCTACGTGAAGGTGTTCGAGGAGGAGCGCGAGCTGACGGTCATGCTGCTGGTCGACGTCAGCGGCTCGCTCGACTTCGGTACGCAGACCCAGATGAAGCGCGATATGGTGACCGAGATAGCAGCCACCATCGCCTTCTCGGCCATCCAGAACAACGACAAGATAGGCGTGGTGTTCTTCTCGGACAAGATTGAGAAATACATCCCGCCCAAGAAAGGCCGCAAGCACATACTCTACATCATCCGCGAGATGCTGGACTTCAAGCCCGATTCGAAGCGTACCAACGTGACGCAGGCCATCGAGTTCATGACGAGCGTACAGAAGCGTCGCACCACAGCCTTCATCCTCAGCGACTTCTACGTGCGCGAGAACTTCCTGCACACCTTGCAGATATGCAACCGCAAGCACGATGTGGTGGCCATTCAGGTGTACGACCCCCGTGCCCGTGAGTTGCCCAATGTAGGACTGATGAAGGTGGTAGATGCCGAGACGGGCTTCGAGCAGTATGTCGATACTGGCTCCAAGAGTCTGCGTCAGGCCTACAGCCGCTACTGGATGAACCGTCAGAAGGAGCTGCAGGAAACGTTTACACGCAGCAATGTCGACAACGTCAGCATAGCTACCAACGAGGACTTTGTCAAGCAGCTGCTTGGATTGTTTAAGCAAAGAAGTTAATGATGAAAAGAACGTTTTTGTTCATATTACTGGCAACGGCGGTACTGGCCGTTCGGGCGCAGGTGACCGTCGAGGCAGCCATTGACTCCATCGAGATGCTCATTGGCGAGCAGGTGCATGTCACGGTGACAGCCACGATGAAGGAAGGGGCGAAGGCAGAGTTTCCTGTCTTCAAGCCTACGCAGCAGCTCATTCCTGGTGTTGAAGTGCTGAAGAGCACCGAGCTGGGCAGCAAGGGCAAGGGCGACGGCTTCGTCGACCGTGCTGTGGTCTATACGCTGACCTCGTTTGACGATACGCTCTACTACCTGCCTCCCTTTGTGGTGAAGGTTGACGGCAAGCCGTATGAAAGCAAGAGCCTTGCGCTGAAAGTGCTTGGGATAGAGGTAGATACCACCCACGTCGACCAGTTCTTCGGCCCCAAGGACGTGCAGGACAATCCGTTCCAATGGAGCGACTGGAGCCTGCTGTTCTGGCTGAGTGTGCTCATGCTGGTACTGATGGCTGCGGGCTATTACCTGTATCTGCGTCTGCGCGACAACAAGCCGATTATCACCCGCATCCGCATTGTGAAGCGCCTGCTGCCTCACCAGAAGGCCATGAAGGAGATTGAGCAAATCAAGGCCGAGAAGATGCAGAACGCCGAGAATCCGAAGGAGTACTACACCCGCCTGACCGACACCCTGCGCAAGTACATTGAGGACCGCTACGGCTTCAGTGCGATGGAGATGACCAGTAGTGAGATTATCGAACGCTTGGAGAAAGCCCTCGCGGAGGATGCCCAGACGGCGGCGTCGATGAAGGCCGAGCTGCGCCAGCTCTTTACCACCGCCGACCTGGTGAAGTTTGCCAAGTACTCGACGATGATCAACGAGAACGATGCCAACCTCGTGAGCGCCATCGACTTCATCAACCAGACGAAGCTCGAGAACGTGCCTACCGAGGAGGCTGTGAAGCCCGAACTGACAGAGGCCGACCAGCGCACCGTGAAGACCCGCCGCACGCTGAAGGCCGTCATCACGGTCATTGTCGTCGCCTGTGTGGCATTGATGGGCTATGTGTTCTATGGACTATACCAATTATTGAACTAAGGAAATGGAATTTGCGAATAAAGAATATCTGTTTTTGCTCCTGCTGCTGATACCCTATATCCTATGGTATCTGCTCTACAGGAAGAAGAGCGAGCCGACGATGCGCATGTCCGACACCTTCGCCTTCCGCTATGCGCCGAAGAGTTGGAAAGTGCGGCTCATGCCCCTGCAGATGCTGCTGCGCATCCTGGCGTTCACCATGATCGTGGTGGTGCTGGCCCGTCCGCAAACCCGCAATTCATGGAAGAACAAGACGGTCGAGGGCATCGACATCATGCTGGCTATGGACGTGTCGACCAGTATGCTGGCCGAGGACCTGAAGCCCAATCGCCTGGAAGCCGCCAAGCAGGTGGCCGCTGAGTTCATTGCGGGCCGTCCTGACGACAACATCGGACTGACCATCTTTGCCGGTGAGTCGTTCACCCAATGCCCTATGACCACCGACCACGCCTCGCTGCTCAACCTGCTGCAGAACGTGCGTACCGACATTGCCCAGCGCGGACTCATCGAGGACGGTACCGCCATCGGTATGGGACTGGCCAACTCGGTCAGCCGCCTGAAGGATTCCAAAGCCAAGAGCAGGGTTGTCATCCTGCTGACTGACGGTTCCAACAACCGGGGTGACATCTCGCCGATGACGGCTGCCGAGATAGCCAAGAGCTTGGGCATCCGCGTCTATACCATCGGCGTGGGCAGCAACAAGGTGGCTCCTTACCCGATGCCTGTGGCTGGCGGCGTGCAGTACGTGAACATACCCGTCGAGATTGACAACGAGACGCTGCGCGGCATAGCCAATGCTACCGACGGCGACTTCTACCGCGCCACCAACGCCAAGGAGTTGCACCAGATATACAAGGAGATAGACCAGTTGGAGAAGTCGAAACTGAATGTGAAGCAGTTCAGCAAGAAGTACGACGTCTACCAGCCCTTTGCCCTCGTGGCCGTGCTGGCGCTGCTTTTGGAGCTGCTGCTGCGCATAACAATATTTAGGAGGATACCGTAATATGTTTAGATTTGAAGACCCATTATACCTGTACCTGCTGCTGCTGATTCCCGTATTGGCCATCATCAGGTTTCTGACTTATCGTAACCAGAAGAAGCGCCTGCGCAAGTTTGGCGACCCCCGGCTGCTGAAGGAGCTGATGCCCGACGTGTCGCGCTGGCGTCCTGGAGTGAAGTTCTGGCTGCTGCAGGCCGCTTTGGCCCTGCTCATCCTGATGCTTGCCCGTCCGCAGATGGGAACGAAAATCAGTCATGAGAAGCGCACAGGCATTGAGACCATCATTTGTGTCGACATCAGTAACTCCATGCTGGCCGAGGATGTGACGCCCAGCCGTCTGGACCGTGCGAAGATGATGGTCGAGAACCTGGTCGACCACTTTACGGACGACAAGATAGGCCTCATTGTGTTTGCAGGCGATGCCTTTGTGCAGTTGCCCATTACCAGCGACTATGTGTCGGCCAAGATGTTCCTGTCGAACATCGACCCGTCGATGATGGCCACCCAGGGTACGGACATAGCACGGGCTGTGGAGATGGCTACCCACAGCTTCACCCAGGAGAAGGAGATAGGCAAGGCCATCATCGTCATTACCGACGGTGAGGACCATGAAGGCGGTGCCGTCGAGGCGGCCGAGGCTGCCAAGAAGGCCGGCATGCGCGTCTATATGTTAGGTATCGGCTCCGTCAAAGGCTCACCCATCCCCATTCCCGGAACGGGCGACTACATGACGGACAACACGGGTCAGACCGTGATGTCGGCCCTCAACGAGGATATGTGTAAGCAGATAGCTGCCGCTGGCGGCGGTGCCTACATCCACGTCGAGAACAACAGCAACGCCCAGGACCTGCTGGACCAGGAGCTCGACAAGCTGTCGAAGAAGGAGACGCAGAGCACCATCTACAGCGACTACGACGAGCAGTTCCAGGCCTTTGGCATATTGGCCCTCCTGCTGCTCATCATCGAGATTTGCCTGTTGGAGAGCAAGAACCCGCTGGCCAAGCGTATCTCGTTGTTCGGTGCCAAGAAGAAGGCCGTAGCCACCCTCGCGTTGCTGCTGGTGGCCATGAGCGTGAGTGCTCAGACGGACAGGTTGTATGTGCGTCAGGGCAACAAGCAGTACCGCAGCGGCGACTTTGCCAACGCCGAGGTCAGCTACCGCAAGGCTTTGGAGAAGAACGACCGCAACGCGCAAGCCCTCTACAACCTCGGAAATGCGCTGATGGCCCAGAACAAGGACTCGGCCGCCATCATGGAGTACGACAAGGCTACGAAGGTGGAAACCAACGACTTGCGCAAGTCGAAGGCCTACCATAACGTAGGGTTCATCTGCCAGCGTCACCGCATGTATGGCGAGGCCATCGAGGCCTACAAGCAGAGCCTGCGCCTGAATCCTCACGACGATGAGACCCGCTACAACCTGGAGCTCTGCAAGCGTCAGCAGAAGCAACAACCGCAACAACCGCAACAGCAGCAGGGTGACGACAAGAACAAGCAGCAGGACAAGCAACAGCAGCAACAGCAGCAGAAGAAGGAGGAGCAGAAGCAACAGCAGCAGAAGCAGGAGCCCAAGATGAGCAAGGAGAATGCTGAGCAGCTGCTGAATGCCGCCATGCAGCAGGAGAAACAGACGCAGGAGCGCATGAAGAAAGCCCAGCAGCAGCCCCAGCGTCGTAATATTCAGAAGAATTGGTAAAGCCTACCCAAGCCCTCCCGAAGGGAGGGATGTCTAAATAGATAAACACGTAGAAATGAAACGAAATAGAGTATATTCAGGTATCAATAAGTCCCGCCAGTCAGGTATTCAAACATCCCTCCCCTGGGGAGGGCTTGGGTGGGCTTTGTTCCTTTTATTCCTCCCTTTCCAGGTTTTGGCCCAGACGCTGACTGCCAATGCCCCGTCGCATGTGGCCGTGGGTGAGCAGTTCCGGCTCTCGTACACCGTCAATACGCAGGATGTCGGCGATTTCCGTGTGGGCGACATACCTGATGCCTTTGAGGTGCTGATGGGACCCAGCCGCTCGTCGCAGTCGAGCATCCAGATTATCAACGGCCACACCAGCCAGTCGTCGTCCATCACCTTCACCTATATCGTGGTGGCTGTGAAGAACGGCACCTTCACCATTCCGGCTGCCCACATCACGGCCGAGGGCAAGAACGTGGCATCGAGTTCGCTGAAAATCACCGTCTCGGGACAGGCTCAGGGCGGTGGGGGCAGTCAGCGACAGCAACAGCAGATGCAGCCGCAGCCGCGGGCCGCCGGTACGCCCATATCAGGCTCCGACCTGTTCATCAAGGTCAGTGCCAACAAGAAGCGCGTCTACGAGCAGGAGCCTATCCTGCTGACCTACAAGGTGTACACGCTGGTGGAGCTGACCCAGCTGGAGGGTAAGATGCCCGACCTGAACGGATTCCACACGCAGGAAGTGCCGTTGCCCCAGCAGAAGAGCTTCAAGATAGAGACCGTCAACGGCCGTCCCTACCGCACGGTGACGTGGTCGCAGTACGTCATGTTCCCCCAGATAACGGGTAAGCTGAAGATTCCTGCCCTGACGTTCAACGGCATCGTCGTCCAGCAGAACCGCAACATCGACCCCTTCGAGGCCTTCTTCAACGGCGGCTCCAGCTATGTCGAGGTGAAGAAGCAGATACAGGCTCCCGGCATGGAGATACAGGTGGACCCGCTGCCACAGCGTCCTGCCAACTTCTCGGGTGGGGTAGGCCACTTCAACATCAGCGCCCAGCTCGACAATACCGAGGTGAAGGCCAACGACGCCGTCAAGCTGCGTGTCATCGTCAGCGGCGTGGGCAACCTGAAGCTCATCAAGCAGCCCGTGGTGGAGTTCCCCAAGGACTTCGACAAGTACGATGCCAAGCTCACTGACAAGTCGAAGCTGACGGCCAACGGGCTGGAAGGCTCCATGATTTACGACTTCCTTGCCGTACCCCGCCATCAGGGCAAGTTCGAGATTCCGCCAGTGGAGTTCACCTATTATGATACGGCCTCGCACAGCTACAAGACCGTGAAGTCGCAGGGCTTCACGTTAGACGTGCAGAAGGGTTCGGGTAACGGCTCCACCATGAGCGACTATACAGGGCAGGAGGACTTGAAACTGCTGAACAAGGACATACGCTACATCAAGACGGGCACCACCGAGCAGCACGGCATCGACGACTTCTTCTTCGGCAGCAAGGGCTACTGGATATCGTTGGCCTTGCTCGCCCTCGTCTTCGTCTCGCTGTTTGTCATCTTCCGTCAGCGTGCCATCGCTGGTGCCGACATTGTGGGCCAGCGTGCAGGCCGCGCCAACAAGGTGGCCACCAAGCGCCTGAGGAAGGCCGCCCGGCTGATGAGGGAGAACAAACCCTCCGACTTCTACGACGAGGTGCTGCGTGCCCTCTGGGGCTATGTGGGCGACAAGCTGAACATTCCCGTTGAGCAGCTCTCGCACGACAACATTGCCGAGCGTCTGACGGCCCGCACCGTCGAGCAGACGGTCATCGACCAGTTCATCGGCGCCATCGACGAGTGCGAGTTCGAACGCTACGCACCGGGCGACCCCAAGGGAAATATGAACAAGGTGTTTGAGAAAGCTATGAATGCGATTGAGAAGATTGAAAACGGAATGAAGAAACGCCGTCAGGCCAAGTCGGCCGTGCTGCTGCTGGCATTGCTGCTGCCGCTGTCAGCGTCAGCCGTCACCAAGGCCGAGGCCGACAGCGCCTACGCACAGGGCCGTTACCAGCAGGCCGTCAAAGCCTACGAGGAACTGCTGAAGCAGGGCGTCAGTGCCGACCTCTACTTCAACCTGGGCAACGCCTACTACCGCATGGACGAGATGCCCCGCGCCGTGCTCAACTATGAGCGTGCGCTGCTGCTCTCGCCGGGCGACCGCGACATACGGTTCAACTTGCAGATGGCCCGCTCGAAGACCATCGACAAGATAACGCCCGAGTCGGAAATGTTCTTCGTCACCTGGTACCACTCGCTGGTCAACCTGACGAGTGTCGACGGCTGGGCCACCATCGCCCTCTGTGCCTTGGCGCTGGCTATCGTGCTCGTGCTGGTCTACCTGTTCACCGAGCCCGTCTGGCTGCGCAAGCTGGGCTTCTTCGGAGCCTTTGCGCTGCTGCTGGTGTTCGTGGTTTCCAACTTCTTCGCCTTCGCCCAGAAACGTAGTTTCACGAGCCGCAGCGGAGCCATCATCATGGCCCCTGCCGCCACCGTGAAGAGCACGCCCGCCAAGCAGGGCACCGACCTCTTCATCCTGCACGAAGGCACCAAGGTCGACATCACCGACGGCAGCATGAACCAATGGAAGCGCATCCGCATTGCCGACGGCAAGGAGGGCTGGGTTGAAACGTCTCAAATAGAACTGATATAATGCTTGACCAACTGATTGACCTCGACCGCTGGCTCCTGCTGGCCGTGAATGGCAGCACGTCGCTCTACTTCGACGGGTTGGTGAAGACGCTGACCACGGCTGCCACGTGGATTCCGCTCTACCTGGCGCTGTTCTACCTGGTGATGAAGAACAACAACTCCGTCGCCAAGATTGCCTTCATCGTGGGCTGTGCAGGCTTGTGCTACCTCTTTGCCGGGGCATTCGACGACGGCATCGTCAAGCCCCTGGTGGCACGCTGGCGACCTACCCACGACCCCGTCATCGGCTGGCAGGTGGATGTGGTCAACGGCTATCGCGGAGGCAACTACGGCTTCTTCTCCGCCCACGCCAGCAACACGTTCAGCCTGGCCGTATTCTTCAGCCTGCTGGTGCGTAGCCGCCTGCTGACCACGGCCCTTGTATCGTGGTCGCTGGTCAACTGCTGGACGCGCCTCTACCTCGGCGTCCACTTCCCGGGCGACATCCTCATCGGCCTCGTCTGGGGCTGCATCGTCGGCTGTTCGGTCTATTATTTCTACTGCCGTATGATACGCCGCTATGACAACGGCATGAACTTCGTATCTACGCAGTACACCGTGACGGGCTATCAGCGCAGCGACATCGATGTGGTGGCCACCGTACTGGTCTTCACCCTGGTCTATGCGCTGCTGCGTGCCTGCTTCATGCTATACGTTTAAACAAGATGGATACACGACACATACAAATCAGCGACTATAACTATGCGCTGCCCGACGAGCGCATTGCCAAGTACCCCCTGCCGCAGCGCGACCATTCGAAGCTGCTGCTCTACCGTCAGGGCGAGGTGAGCGAGGACGTGTTCTACAACCTGCCCGGCCATCTGCCGCAAGGGGCTCTGATGGTGTTCAACAACACCCGCGTCATTCAGGCCCGCATGCACTTCCGCAAGTCCACAGGCGCCCTCATCGAGATATTCCTGCTGGAGCCTGCCTGTCCTGCCGACTACGAACAGATGTTCCAGACGCGCGGACGCTGTTCCTGGCTCTGCCTGGTGGGCAATCTGAAGAAGTGGAAGGAGGGCACGCTCACGCGAACGCTGAACGTGGAGCACGGCGCCCTCAACATCACCGCCACGCGGAAGGGTGAGCAGGGCACCAGCCACCTCATTGAGTTCGAGTGGGACAACAGCCAGGTGTCGTTTGCCGAGCTGATTGACGCTGCTGGCGAACTGCCCATTCCTCCCTACCTGAACCGCGATACCGAGGAAAGCGACAAGACCACCTACCAGACCGTCTATTCCAAAATAAAAGGCAGCGTTGCCGCTCCCACCGCCGGGCTTCACTTCACGCCCGAAGTGCTCGCTGCACTCGATGCCCGAGGCATCGACCGCGAGGAGGTGACATTGCACGTCGGAGCGGGTACCTTCAAGCCCGTCAAGAGTGCCGAGATTGCCGACCACGAGATGCACACCGAGTACATTGCCGTGCACCGTCAGACGCTGGAAAAACTGCTGGCCCACCAGTGCCAGGCCATTGCCGTAGGCACCACCAGCGTGCGCACCCTTGAAAGCCTCTACTACATGGGCCTCAAAGCCCTCGACAACCCCGACATTGACGAAGAGCAGCTCCACGTGGCCCAATGGGAACCGTATCAAGACCCCCCATCCCCCCTGTTTAGGGGGGCACCAAGCTCTCCCCCTAAACAGGGGGAGGTGGAGAGGGTCTTGCAGGCCCTGCTCGACTGGATGGACCGCCGCCAGCTCAACGTGCTCCACTCAAGCACGCAGATCATCATAGCCCCGGGCTACGACTATAAGATTGTGCGCATGCTGGTGACCAACTTCCACCAGCCGCAGTCGACGCTGCTCTTACTGGTCAGCGCCTTCGTTCATGGCGACTGGCACCGCATCTACGACTACGCCCTCGCCCACGACTTCCGCTTCCTGAGCTACGGTGACTCGTCGCTGCTTATACCGTAGCCAGGAAAGCCTCTGCCCGCTCAAGGTCGGCGGGTGTATCGATGCCGACGGTCTCGACGTCGGTCTCTCCCACGCGTATACGATAACCGTTCTGAAGCCAGCGCAGCTGCTCCAGGCTCTCGGCCTTTTCAAGCGGGCTCTGGGGCAGACGGGTAATTTCGGCCAGCACCTCGCGACGGTAGGCGTAGATGCCCAAGTGCTTGAGGAACGGGAAGTGCTCGAGCCACAGCTCCTGCTCGACGCCCCTGATGAATGGGATGGGCGAGCGGCTGAAGTAGAGTGCGAATCCCCTTGTGTCGCAGACAATCTTCGGCGAGTTAGGGTTCATGACGGCCTCCGGCGTCTCAAAGCGCTTGCCCAGGGTGCCAATCTGCGTCTGCGGGTCGTCAAAGAGGTGGCAGAGCGTCTCAATCTGTGAGGGCTGGACAAAGGGCTCGTCGCCCTGAATGTTGATGATGACGTCGGCATCGGTGCCAATTGTCGTGGCGGCCTCCTCAATGCGGTCGGTGCCGCTCTTATGGTCGGCTCTCGTCATGACGGCCCGGCCTCCAAAAGCCTCGACGGCCTTGAAGATGCGCTCGTCGTCGGTGGCTACATAGGACTCGCCGAGAACGCTTGTGGCCTGTTCGTAAACTCTCTGAATAACGGGCTTGCCGCCGAGTATGGCCAGGGGCTTTCCCGGGAACCGCGTCGAGGCATAGCGTGCAGGGATAATAGCTGTGAATTTCATTGTCTGAACATTAATTTTCTGCAAAGATACGAAATAAATGTCAGAGAATCCGTTAAAAAATGCTATCTTTTTGGAAGTATATGGTTTTTTTACTAATTTTGGGCATTGAAATTTGAATTCACGTATGAAAAGATATATCTCCACTATATTTATAGCGGCACTTCCCTTGTGGATTAGTGCCCAGAAAATCACGCTCGGTTCGACCACTACCAAGGACGGTGGCGACTATCAGGGCGAGATGGTTGCCGGCAAGCCGCAGGGCAAGGGCAAGGCAACATATAAGAACGGTAACGTCTACGAAGGCGAGTACGATAAAGGCCGCCGTCAGGGCTATGGTGTCTACACCTTCAACGACGGCGAGAAGTATGAGGGCGAGTGGTTCCAGGACCAGCAGCACGGCAAGGGCATCTACTACTTTGCCAACAACAACCGCTACGACGGACTCTGGTTCCGCGACTATCAGCAGGGCCACGGCGTGATGTACTACTACAACGGCGACAAGTACGACGGCGAGTGGAAGCTCGACAAGCGCGAGGGCAAGGGCACCTATACCTTTGCCAGCGGTGCCTATTACAAAGGCGACTGGAAGGACGACATGAAGCACGGTAACGGCTTTTACGACTGGGCCGACGGCTCGACGTACGACGGCCAGTGGGTGAGCAACCTGCGTCAGGGCAAGGGCACGTATCGCTACGCCACCGGCGACGTCTACACGGGCCAGTGGCGCAACGACTTGCAGCACGGCAAGGGCATCTACCGATTCCAGAACGGCGACGTCTACGAGGGCGACTATGCCGACGGCAAGCGTAACGGCACGGGCATCATCACCTACGCCAACGGCGACAAGTACACAGGTCAGTTCCAGCTGGGCGACAAGTCGGGTACGGGCACGTTGGTGTGGAAGAACGGCAACACTTACGTTGGCCAGTGGAAGCAAGACAAGCCCAACGGACGCGGCAAGCTGACGATGAGAAACGGCGACGTCTACGAAGGACAGTTCAAGGACGGTAAGATAGAGGGCGAGGGTATTGCCCGCTTTGCCGACGGCATGAAGTTCAAAGGCACGTTCCGCAACGGCAAGCGCAACGGCAAGGCCATTGAGGAAGACAAGGACGGCAAGCGCTTTGAGGGCAGCTATGTAGACGATCTGCGCGACGGTCCCTTCGTCGAGAAAGACCGCAACGGCAACGTCATCGCCGAAGGCACTTATATCCGCGGACGCCGTCAGCGATAAGATTGAAACATCAATGTTTAACTTAAAAACTAACAGAATATGATTATTGACACACTTGACAACTTAGGCAAGTATGTGGGACTGAACCCGCTGTTTGCCGATGTGGTGTCATTCCTGAAAGAGAATGACCTCAGCACGCTGGAGGACGGCAAGCACCCGATCAAGGGTGGTGACCTCTTCGTGAACATCACCACAGCTAAGGGTCGCACTAAGGAAGCCGCCGTGCTTGAGACCCACATCAACATGATCGACATCCAGATTCCCATCGACAACGATGAGACCTACGGTTACACGCCGCTCCAGGACCTGCCCGACTTTGAGTACAATGCCGAGAAGGACATTACGAAATACGGCACAACGCTGGCTCAGACCTACGTTACCTGCCGCCCGGGCCAGATGGCCATCTTCTTCCCCCAGGACGGCCACGCCCCCTGCATCGGCGACAAAGACATCAGGAAAGCTATTTTTAAAGTAAAAGCATAACACAACTATGGCAACGACAAAGAAAACGACGACAACGAAGAAAAGTACTGCCGCCAAGAAGACTACGACGAAGA
>JAEEGH010014523.1_pt1 | contig 17275 bp, 12 predicted proteins | sample 9134181 | NCBI WGS metagenome assembly JAEEGH01 (sample SAMN16246544, study PRJNA631951) | gut metagenome | biome: gut microbiome; feature: rumen; material: DP-attached | host: Bos | place: Iran: Karaj | collected 2018-10
TGCATTCCACGCCGGACGGAATCTTTACCCGCTTCAAGCCGCCCGGCACGGCGACGAGCGTCTTGCCGTCCCTCGACAGCAGAAGCCCCCGAACCGACTTGTAGCAAGCGTTCCCTGCCGCCACGGAGAAAGCCTTCAATCGCCTACAACCCTTGAACGCAACGCCTTCGATACTCGTGACGTTGCGTGGAATCGCCACGCTCGTCAGATTGGGGTTTCTGTAATAAGACAAATCCCCAATACTTCTTACTGGCAATCCATCAATCTCATTGGGAATTTCCAGCGCATAGGCATGGCCGTCGCCGCCAGTCAGCACTGCGTACTTCAAGCCATCTTTCTGCGTCTCGACCACATACCCGAACTTGTACCCCCGCGCGGCAATCTCATTCCATCGCGCGACGGTCTCAATGGAAACCTCCTGAAAGTCATCCAGAGCCGGTTTCGCTTCATCTCTCCCAAGCATATCCCATGGATCAGAGAAGAAGTCGGCACGACATTTCCGAACCTCCAACTGATTTCCTTCTTTCGCCACGATCATTCCCAGATCGTTGTCGCATGTTCCACGCCACGTCACCGTGCCGCTGATCGTGATGCCGTTTGGCGCAAGGATGTGTTCGAGGATGAAGCACAGCCATTCGATGATCTTGTCACCGTCCAGGTTACCCGATTCTTCGCCCGACAGCTCAACGCCCTGCAGATGCCGCCGATCCGTAGAGACCGCCCACGGCGACCAGCAGGACGGCGCACTGCAGACCCCTATCGGCAACGTCAGGCGACCATGCCCCCCGTCGTTGTAGAGGGCATTGATCTCCTTCGCGAGTCCGGCGCCAATCGCCTTGTTGAGCTTGAATTTCGATTCAATTCCCATGATTACAGTCCGAGCAACTTGATGAGACGCGCCTCGTCAACCTTTTGCCTTGGCTTTACCACCCTTTGTCGCCGACTTCTTCCCTTTGCTTCTTTTTCGCGAGACATCCTCACTAGGAATGGGCTGCCATTTCAACTTCGCAAGATCACAGCCGAAATTATATTCAGCATAACGATCCTTATCCACAAGCAACATCCATAACCCCTTGTTGTCAGGATCATTTTCCTTCCAATGCAACATCTCTCCATCATAGGAAATGCCACATAGCAACTTAAGGCCGGCCCCTTCCCATGCAACCGTTTTGTAATGGAATTCCAACTTGGATGGATCTACTGTTCCCTTGAACCTAAACTCCACGACCAGCGACTGCCAATCACAGTCGTTAGCGTAGATTCCCGTTTTATTGTAGAACTCGCTCCAGGAATTCGCCTTGCCGTCCTCTACTCGCTTGCATTTAGAAACATCAAACTCATGCGTCTCAGCACCGTCAACAGAAAGAGATGCCCCTATGTGGTCCAAGTCAAGACCATACCAACGATAGTTCTCAGATATCGCATTGCTGAATTCATCATATCCGGCACCCTTCATCTCATCAAGCGAATCAATTGCCATAAAACCAATTGAATATGCGCGCGAACAAATTTCAAAAACCGCATCGTGCCAAGATTGACACATGGCCACATCCTTATCTCTATACTCAATTTTTACTTTGAGCTTACAATCCTCGTCTAAAAAAACATCATCTTCCGACAATACGTCCTTCAAGTGTCCAGGCAGTGACACTATCCTAATGGACTTGCACCGATAAAACGCCCAATCCCCGATGCTCGTCACGCTGTCGGGAATCGTCACGCTCGTAAGACCACTGCAATCGGAGAACGCCCAATCCCCGATGCTCGTCACGCTGTCGGGAATCGTCACGCTCGTAAGACCACTGCAATTGGAGAACGCCCCATCCTCGATGCTCGTCACGCTGTCGGGAATCGTCACGCTCGCCAGGCACTCGCAGCGAAAGAACGCATCATACCCGATACTCGTCACGCCGCCAGGGACAGTCACGTTCGCAGGGCATCGCCCCTTCATCGCATATACAACTTTCCCCAACACAACTAGCCCATCTTGCTGATTAGCATCGAAAGGTGTTTCTTTGAACGCAGAAAAACCAATGCTTGTGACGCTGTTTGGTATCGTCACACTCGTCAATCCTCTGCAACCCCTGAACGCATTATGCCCGATACTCGTCACGCCGTCAGGGATAGTCACGCTCGTAAGACCGCTGCAATCGAAGAACGCCCAATCCCCGATGCTCGTCACGCCGTCTGGAATCGTCACGCTCGTTAGCCCGCTGCTGCCTTTAAACGCATGCTCCCCGATGCTCGTGACTTGGACTCCATCCACTTCGGCTGGTATTACGAGATCGCCCAACGACTTCTTTGCACCAGTAATGACGACATACGGTTTTGCAGTGTCACCATCCATTCCGACCTCGTATTTCAGTGTTATGCCGTTGACTTCTACGGTCTTTCCCTTCTTCGCCATTTTGATTTCTCCTTCTTGGTTGTGTTTTTCAGTTACTTGCCATAAAACCACATCACAGTGACCTGTAGTATGGAACTTCTCGTATTGAGGAACGGTTTTCACAAGGCGCTCCCATGCGTCGTTGAAATCATCCTCATCACGGCTGTGCCAGCAGTCACTTTTGAAATCGCCCAGTATCTCAAATGAGAACTTTTCGGCCAACTGCGGTTGCGCCGCGATCAGACGACAGGCGCTGTAGCCATCGAATTTGCCGTATGAATCGCATCTGTCCGACAATTCCGGGTGCAGCATTAAGAGAAACGCCCAATTGTTCACGTCGCCATCTTCATCACCGTCTGCATTCTCGAGCGTCACCCCATCAAAGCAATCATCCACTACGTAATATCCGTCTCTTACGGTCTCATGGTTGCACCAGTCAACTATCCGTCCTACAGCATACTTGTCATCAACAAGGCCATCGACCTCTTTTAGCAGGGTTGGCCATTCCCATGTCACAAGCAACGTCCAGTCAATATTCCGTCTACACGCCGCAAAAATGAATTCGTCCTGTTCTTGCCAACCAGATTCAAAGAGATCATTTGTTTTAGAGAATGCCGCCTTCATCTTTTCGTCAATCTTTTCGTCATGGAACGAAAGAGGATAGGCGAATCGATTCCAATCTTCATCAGACCAATCTTCCCAGTCTGAAAAATCCAACGGCGTAGGCATAAGGTCCTCTACGGGTATTGGACACCATTTCAGCTCGGACAGGCTTTCTCCTTCATACCAGGCATATCTATCTCTGTCAATTAGGATGCGATACCTCCCCTTGCCTTCTGCAAAGTCAAAGTCAAGGTCAAGTTGTTCGTTGTCATAAAATGCCGAATCAAGTATTTCGATAGGCTTGTTGCCCCCAACTGCCGTATTCGTCCACAGCTCAAGTTTTAGCGGATCAAACTCGCCGGAAAAAAAGACATCCGCATAATCAGTCCGTCCATCCTTGATTAATGTGTAAAGACCTCGCTTGCCGAAAAAGTCGCGCCAAGAGTTAATTGGGCCATCCGCCATCTCGGAATCAATCTTGATGTTGTCCAATATTTTCCGTTCCCCGTCAATGGACAACATTATCTCAAGGTTGTCGATCTCAAGCCCACCGCTCCCTTCGCATTCGCATTCGTCGAGGGCTTCATCCATGAAGGTTTCATCCAATTCGTCAAAAGATTTAAATTCCTTAAAGCCGACTTCAAATGCATACGAGTTGAAGATGAGCTTCCCCTTATGGCCCTCGCCTTTGTCGCCAAGCGCTGCCTGGCGCGTGACATTATCTGTTTTCGATTCCATACGCAAACTCCTGACTTTGAATTATTCTGCCATTTCGGCCCTCTCACCCGTCCAGCGCATCATCATGGCGGGGGAGATGCCGAACATGTTCTTCGTCTCGGGCGAACAGCCGAGCTGTTCCAGGACCTCCATGTCTTCCCGCGCCATCGCGATGCCGTAGGGCGTGCGCAGCGTGTAATACGTGTTGCTCTCGACCATCGCGCCAAACGTGTACATCAGCGCGTTGTTCCCGAACCTGTCGGAAAAGGACGCCACCGTCCCTGGGTGCCTCCGCTCGATGAACTCAACGCCCCTGCGAAAGTCTCGCATCGCGCTCGCATAGGCCTCGTCATACTCCTCGGTGTACAGGAGCTGCCGCAGGAGCGCGCCCCAGAACCCCTCGACCGTCCTTTCGGCCTCCGCCAGCTTCTCCGCAAATGCCGCCCCCTCGAGCTCGTCAAACTCCTGATTTCGAATCAGTTCCAGGACGCTGCGGTTCAGCGGACAGTCGAACTCGAGCTCAAGCGGCACGAACATCACACCGTAGAACGAGTTACTGTGCATCATCCTTTTCAGCGTGCTCCGCTTCCAGGATTCGCTGACCTTGTCGGAAGCCCAGATGTCCATCACACACGCGGCCGGCAGCCTGCTGTCGCGGACGAAGTGGTTCTCGTCCAGCGCGAGCAGTTCGGCATAGCGCGTCCCCACCGGCCGCGCGGCATCGGCTAGTCCCGAGAGCGCCTTGCCGACCATCTCCTCGTAGCGTTTCGCAAACTGCGGCTGGGCCTTGAGCAAGAACTCCCAGCCTAAGGCAGGGAACTCGTCCCACTTCGTGCACTTGTCCGCAAACTGCGGCTGTTTCCGCAGCAAGTCCGCCCAATCCTCCCCGCTCAACCTCGTCCAGACGCATTTGTCTGCCTGTTCGGGATGTTCTTTGAGAAGTCTCACCCACTCATAACCGGCATACGAGCCAGTACTCTCCTTGCATTCATCGGCCATCTCGCGTTCCTCCCTGTACATCACAACGATCTGCGCATGAACGTCCTGTCCGCCTTCTTCAACACCGCCTCCTGCGAGTTGAACTGGATTACCAACGTGTCGTTCATGTTTTTGTTCCTTTGATTATGTTCAAATTACGTAGCTGTTTGGTCAACCGTTCGCCGTTCGGCAGAGGTCCAGCGCCTATCGCCTTGTTGAACTTGAACTCGATTCAACACTCACTTTTTGTTCTCGTGCTTTCTTGCCGTATCTGCGATAACTTTGACAAGTTCTTGGCGAATATACCATGTAGCAAAATTAGAGAACCTGTACCCTTTTCTCAGATCAAACTCCTCAATCGCCCTCGTCAATGCGGCATTACCTTTTTCAGTGAGATACGGTTGACTCACTCCTCGGTCCTTATACTTGTTTGCCATAAAAATGACAAGGTTCTGACAGGCGTCAGTTATTTTACCAAAATCGCGCGTGGCAAACGCAATCTTTTCCTCTTCTGGTGAGAGTTCAACCAAATCGTCCGTACTTGGCAATGATAAAGTCGGCTCCGGAAGTTCCTCCACCTCATTCTTTCGCGCAGCATAACCGGCCTTAAATTCCTCTACATCTTCATCCCGAATAAGACTAAAGTCACCGGCTTGACATAGGTAGGATAATATCTGATCAAGCTGCGTCTCGCTAATGTTTTGTGGTATAATCTCGTGTGCTTCTTCGTATGTCACATATCCCCCACCATTCACCAAGCTGCGCTCCTTTAACTTGTCATACAAGGTGCGTAATTCACATGAAAGCTCCACGGGTTGCGAGGCTTCCAGTATCTTATCGAAAAAGTATGTGTCTTCAGAAAAGTCCGCACCATCGATCGAAGTATCACACATTGAGAGCTCCTCTTAGAAAGACCGATAAAGCGTACCATGCCAATAGCAGAGGTCCGCATTCTTCAATGTCGTTTGCTGCTAATCTAACTGGATTACCAACGTGTCGTTCATGATTCCTCGTTTTTATTCCGCTCGACACTCATACGGAACTTCGCGAATTCCGGGGTGACCCTCACGAGGCAATCCCATGCGAAGTTGTAGTCTTTTGAATCATACCCAACCCACAAGCGTCCACGGAAATTCCCTATGGCTTCAATCGAGAAATGACAGGCCAATCGTGGCTGTTTGGCGAGTAACATACATGCGTCAAACCCGCTAAACTTGTCATAAGATGTACACTTCTCCGCAAGCTCAGGATACAAGATCAACAAGAACACCCATCTGTTAAGTTCAAGTTCCTCTACATTGAACACACAATCGGAAGGATCGTCTACCAAATCTGAAAAATCCAAGACGCAAGTCTCATCAGGCAAATATAATTCGTTCTCTAGGCAGCCGCCTTCACACCACTTGAATATGTGCCCAAGCGCATAGGCATTCTGTTTGATACGCTCCATCAACTCTCGCTCTTCCCTTATTATGGATGGTATCTCTTCCGATGCTAAGGCAATCCATTCAACATCTCTTCGACATGCCGCCACTGTAAAGTAATACGGGGATGAATTCTCAACAGACGCCAGCAGGCCTTCCTGAAGCCTGCGTCTGATTGGTTCCTCATGTTTCTTCACAAGAGACAGCACACTTCTCCAATATGGTTCTGTCCAACTTCTCCAGTTCTCAAAACTCACGTCTTCCAAGTTGGGTCTTGGTATTTCAGTTGTAGACTGCATCGTCAATTCTCCTATTTCATTGCTTTCCAAAGGCCCTCAAGCTTTTTTGGGGACAATCGTCACTTTTCCTTTGTCATTTCACGATAATGTTTCATGGTGGCTTCTGCCTCTCGCACGCCGTCCTCCATCGATTTTTTATGAAGGGCTTCCAATTCGGCATTCCCTGGCGTAGCCAAGAACTTGCTGTATTGAAGATACGCCTGCTTGATCTTCTCATGAAGAGCGGCTCTTGACTTCACCATCTCATCTCTCATCGAAACGAGCATCTTATAATCCTTATCCTGTTTTGGATCTTGTTCGAACGACACGAGTGTCTTGCGAAGTTCTTCCAAGCGTACGGACTGGCTCTCAATGGATTCTCCCAGCGAGACGTATGTCTGCCACATCTGCGGAGCTTCCTTTAGCGCAAAATTCTTGAGCTTTTCTTCTTTGCTTTGTTCGCGAGCCGCAGATTCCTTTTGTTCGTGCTCAACCAATTCTTGCTCCTTCGCAAGCCTTTCCTTTTTCTCCTCTTCTTCACGAAGAACGGCTTCGTACTTATCTTGTATTTCTCTCAACAGGCTATCGCACAGCCGTTTACTCTCCTCATGTTTTTTCCTTACAGCTTCTTTCGTATGGTCGATCTTTTCGGACTCACTCCACCCATTCTCTTTTGCATCCTCGGCAGCTACAGCTTTCAAATATTCCGGTATTTCTCCTTTTTCCAAAGACTTGAGCCACACCGATGTCTTAGTCTCAATAAATTTCTTTGTCTCAAGATATTTTTGCCATTTCTCAGGAAGATTCTTTTCCGCGAACTCCCTGATCATCTCTTCGGTTTCTGCTACCGCTTTCTTTACCCTCGCCTCTTCTTTGACCACTCGCTCATCCCTTATTTCATCGCGAATCTTAATACCAGCAACGATTGCCGAGACGGAAAATGCCGCAATTACAATGGTCTTGCCCCATCCAAGTTTCTCGACAAGAAAGATTCCGCCGAACAAGAACAACGCTGTCAAGCCAGCTGCCGCCCAGAAGCTATCAGTGACATGATAAAAAATTCCAAATATTATCAAAAGTACAATACTTCCATCTCGAAAAACCATAACAAGCTCCTCTCATGCAAAGAAGTGGATAATCCACAATACTATGCTTATGACAATCGTACCAACCAGCGTACACAAACACCCAAGTATGTAGAGACAAATTTTGAGAGGCCATACAATGGCCAATCCAAGGTATCGAATCGGCTTATCGATAACAGACAATACAGATGCTGCGGAAGCTTGTAACCACACGCCATCTTGCAAATACACGGGCCATATTGCTAGGGCAAGTGCGGTTACAGCAAGAACCGTAATCGCGATCCTCCAATGGGTAATTTTCCATTCGTATTTACGGGCAATAATTCCCAAAACTATTTTAATCGTGCAGATGACGGCAATATAGCTCCATGCTGATTCCGAAATTTGTCCAAACCATTCTATTATGGGAACTGCCATTTTCCCTATTACTGTAATCTCTTTATGATCATATAGACCTAAACAAAGCGTAACAGGAACAAGCAACCACAAAAGGCGGACAAATCGCTGCTTATAGTTGTCATCATTTCGCGACAAACGCCATTCCCCATATTCCCTATATGCAAGGTGCCCAACATATGCATAGAAGTACCATACAACATAGTCAATTGCCAGATATGCGACAATTCCCACAAGGAGAGGGGTTTTTGTTATTGTTCTCAAATACTCACTAGCTGACCAATCTCCCAGCAAATACGGCAATCCCACTGTCGCCAAAGCCAATGCCAGATATATGTCCCACGACAGCATGGTGTATCGTTGTGCATTCTTTCGCTTTTCCGCTGCACAAGCATCTTGAATCTTACTAATTTCTCTAAGCACGATATCTCGTTTTATAACGTCAATATAAATAACACCTGTCTTGCCAAGCATCGAAATGCTACATTTAGCAAGAACTGGAAACTTTGTGATCTTATATCGCTGGTTGATGAGCTTGTAGTCACATCCGGAACCTGCTTCCTTTGCTATTTCCGTAGCAACATCCGACATACGGTTTTTCCAAATGTCGGCAAACACATCGCCTACGGCTGTAGCATTATCTGACTTCGCATGTCCTAATGACACACCGGCATACATTTCCCCTAACGATTCGGCCTCGCAATCACTCTTTGAGGTCGTCCAATCCCTAATAGTCCACTCTTTTCCGCAGCGGTCTTTCCAATACTTTTCAACTTTCGTTTTGGCATAGGAGGATACGGCGATATCATTGTCAAATAGAATTCGGCAGGGCGAAAATGACAACTCCTTTTGAACACACCACCAACTGTATGTCGTCTTGCCGATTCCCTTGCACTCCTTACACTTGCCAGTCCCTCCGCATTCGTTACATGTTACTTCCCCCTTCCCTTTGCATGACGAACAAGTCCCAAATCGACCAGAACCTTGACACCTCTTACAGGTAGCACGTCCATCGCCGCCACATGTTGGGCAACGGTCGTCGTCAAACCGCTCCTCCTGCCCAGTGCCATGGCAATACGGGCAGCTCACTTGGCCGGCATCAATTCCAAATGATTGAATGCCAGACCCATGACATGAGCCGCAATTCACAAAATAACGCGTCCGAACGTTTCCCGATCCTCTACAATTTGGACAACTTTCAAATCCACTTCCTCCACAATGACTACATCGTGACTTTCCTGTTCCACCACAATCTTCACACTCGACCTTCCTGTCTCCTTCACATTCTTCACATATTCCCGACCCCTCGCACAAATGGCATGTTTCTTGCCTACTCGTCCCTTCTATCGGCACTTCAAAATTCCCAGGCCGACTCTCCTCAATACAAGACCAGACGGCATCTTCCGTAAGTGCAGCTGAATTCGTCCCGTGGCCACCTCCAAGGCGTCGCGCCAATTTCCGGCATCTAAATTGCAGATCAATCGAAAACACATAGCCATGTATCAACCGGAGATGATCGATTTTAAACTTTGGCTTCACCCCAAAAATACGCTTAATCTCGCTTTTGCACAATTCGGAAATCCACTCTTCGTCAATGGGGCAAGACGCTATCTGATCATCAATTTTCATTTCGCTTTTTGTGCTAATGGACATGGCACCGCTCCTCACTTCTTCCCGCGCATTTCCTTGAAACGCCTTGTTGCGCTTTCGGCCTCTTTGATTCCACCTTCCAACGCCGCTCTCATCGTTGCCTCGTAATCATTCCGGCCTGGCGTCGCCTCGAATTTCTTTGCGGCGATGTACGCCTTCTCAAGGTTCACGAAGATGCCGGAAAGCGAATCGAGCATGGCGTCCACATCTTGACCAAACTTCAAGTAATCAGGGTCGCTGTCCGGGTTCGTGCCAAACTCCTGAAGGTCGGTCCGCAACTGGGCAATAGCCTTTCTTCGCTCAGCCACTTCCGTGCGCAACTGCTGAACCGTCTGCCAAATCGCAGGCGACTCCTTAAGCGCAAAGCTCCGCAGGGCGTCCTCGTTTCGCCATCCCTGCTCGGCAGCCTTTCTATGGGCTATTGCCAACTCGCGCGCTTTCGCCGCACGTTTCTCTGCCTCTGCGATTTCTTTTGCCTCGGCATTGACCGACTCGGCATCCTTCTCCAATCGTACGAGAACAGCTCTGTCCATATTCGGCAACGCGGCAAGGAGGGAATCCGCCGCCGTGACGACCGTTTTCGCCTTTACACCAACTTCCTTATGTGCCGGCAGATGCGCCAAAGATGATTTGATCAATTGTACCTTATTATAGTAACGTATCTGTGCGATCTCCGAACTTTCGTCGGAAAGTCCAATGTCTTTAAACGTGTAGGAGTCCTTAAAAGGTCTTGCAGGGGAAAAAAGGCGGTATTTATTATCCGTGTCTTTGAAGGCAACTGCCACCTTCTCATGTTGTTTCAATTCTGCCAGCATAATCGCATTACCCGGATATTCAAACAGAAGTCGAACACCATCATGCGTCTTCCCGGCAATTCTTGCACCTTCTAGCCCAGGGGCTCCATGTATTTCAACAATGTCCTCACGCACACCATGCTCAATCAGTTCGGTTTTAGCCGCCTCCTTCCATTCACAGCAACCTAATATTCCCCATTCTGGGCGCGCATTATTCTCTCCCGTTCTCGTGCTCTTATCAAATGGTGCAATAAATAGACTCTGAATGGTCGGCAGTCCATAGATACAATTGACAAGTGGCGCGACAACACACCAACCAACTGTTGCGCCTATCCAGTTTCCTTCATTCGCCAATTTGGGAATTCCAGGCGCGATACCGATAGACAATCTACTACCATCATCTATTTCATAAAGATTTTTTTCCCTTGCAAGAAATGTCGCCTCGCCAACACCAGGCCCCGTATAATATTGTGATCGGTCGTCGTTTCGCCATTCCTTCGACGTGCCGTGAATCACAAAGCACCCGGACAGCATTTGAAGAACAATGACAATAAAAGACGCCTTAACGAAATATCTGCTAGCAGCACTCATTTCTGCTCCTTCAGCTCTTCGAACTTCCGCATTGCCAACTGAGCCTCATTAATGCCATCTTCAAGTGCCTTTTGCCTGAGCTCATCAAATTCCTTCCTGTTTGGCGAGGCGGCGAACTTACGAGATTCGATGTATGCCTTCTCCATTTGACGTTTCATGGCCGCTCGAGAAACCTTGAGTTCGTCCAGCTTATGGACCAGTTTGGCACAATCCACATCGGCATCTGCGTCAACGTCGAACTCTTCAAGCGTCTTGCGCAACTTTACAATCCTTGCGCTTAGTTCTTCAATTGCGACGCCAACGTCTTGGTATGTTTGCCACAATCTCGGCGATTCTTTGAGGATGAAATCGCGAACCTTCTCATCCTTGCTCTGCGTAGGAGGCGTGACGTTAGACGTGGCATCCGCAGTAACCGATACGTTGCTGGTTTTGTTGTTTTCTGACTCAACCTTTCCATCCTCCATTCTAGGTGGCTGACGAGTATTCGGTCCTGCGTCCGCACCCTGCCAATGACAAACTCCGAACATTACCAATGCGGCAACAAGAAGTTGGCAGAAGAGCCGCAGCCACAAGGCCATCCCGACTTTCCGCAAGAAGAAACTGCCTATTGCAACGACCGCATAATACCCACCAGCGATGTAACAGGACAAGACAAGGCTTCGCGTGGCCCAAAACGAAACCAGAAAAATCACTATCGCAAGCGTATTCATCGCAAAACCTCGCCATGTCTCTGGAAACAGTTTGTGCGCTATTCCTTCATGATTGCGTCAAAAGCCTCTTGGGTAGCAGATGTCTTGTCCGGTGCGACCAGATCATCGAGAGCGACATCGCCTTCATTGTCGCCAAGCGCACCCAATGCGTCGTTGATGGCGGCTACCGATGCCTTGATTCCGTCCTCGCTATCGATCACCTTCTTGAGCTGGAGGTTTTCAAGTGTTCTTTGGAGGCTTTCCTTTGTCAGCACTAGTTTGCGCTGCTCGTCCGTAACGCGCGCTATCTTTTTTTCCAACTTTGTCAAATTGGTTCGCTGAACCGCTTGACGGGCTTGGATTGTCTTGATCTTCCCCGCCGCCTCTACGATCTTCTCCTGAAGTTTCTCCTTCGCCAAGGCAAATCCGTTGACAGTCGCCGGCCATTTATTGGCAGCATCGGAATCGCGATAAACCTTCTTTGCATTAGCCAAGAAACCTTCAAGACTTTTCAATTGTGCGCTATCCTCAGCCATCTTTCTGGACACTGCCGATTTGGCAGTAAGGCACTTATGCATCACAACTTCAGACTGCTTGGCATCCTTATCCACTTGCTCCAGCATGGCCTGGCAATATTCCACCGGAAACTTCGCCTGATTTTCTGGCGTCCACTTCGTGTTCTGACGAATGCGTTCCTTGCGTTGCTGCTCGGCGACAATATTCGGAGTCTCATGTTCCTTGTCATCTGGCCGCACTTCACCATTAAGTGCTTTTCCTGCCTTACCGATACGATTCATTGCTTCATCGCGGTCTTCTTTTGAACACCCACAAAAAATGGCAAGACCGCCCATTGCGATAACACACACCGCCACACTCAATTTCTTCATTTTTCGCTCCTGGCCCTGAATTTACTCTCACGGCCAGAGGTCGGGCTGGATCTCTATCCGCGTGCCCCAGAACGGTTCCGCGGTAAGGGAAAGGGCGCGCCCTCGTCCGCAGTCATCCGAGGCCCTGAGAAAGCCCTTGCAAGACTCGCGAGAAGGAACGCGCCTGTTTGGCGCGTTGCTCCATTCTCGGCTCTTGCATTCGAAATTTCTCAGGTTTCGGATGAGCCGACAACGTCACAACACTTAAGTCGCTAGATTGTCTACGGCGAATTTTAGCAAAACCTTGACGGTTCCGCAACAGCCCGCCGCGACAATTTCGCGAACGCCGTGTTCCTTCACGCGAGAAGCGCAAATCGCTCCCGTGCCTCTAACCTATACTCACCGCACGGGACGAAATCTGACAACACTCACTCTGCCACTCTTTAACGATTCCGCCACTGCGTCTACGAAGTCCGATCAATGGGTACGATGCCCCCATCGCACCGCATCCAAGGCTTCTCGTCATCCTTCCCGGACATCTTTACCCCACCGTAACTGCACATTCCACAAACAACAAGTGGCAACGACTTCACATTCTTTCGCCGAAACTGAACCGTTTTCTTGCACGTCGATTTTGACTCTGGTTTCGATTCAAGGTTTAAGGCCGGTACGTATGAGTCTCACCGGTTGCGTGAATGGTGACAGTCACTGTACAAGGGGGATCGAGTAGAATCCGATGCCCATGAAATTGACCCGCACCAAGTTCTTGAGGTTTAGATGCGTTAGGCTGAAGAACAAACAGATACCTTGGAGCGTTCTTGAGTTTCGGATTATTAAGAACACCCTCGCATTTCAACGGCTGATCGGTCGTGTTCCACAGTTGTAAAACATAACCTCCCAGTGCCCCATGGCGCATCTCCCCCCTAATACTTGACGTAGTAGCTTTCTGGCCTACCTCTTCTGCTTCACCAATTGACGCAGTATGGGTAACATATGCCGACTTAACCTTATCAGCGGTCTTTGCAGCAACGTCCATTACGGCCTGATTCGCCGCAACCTCTTGTTTAGCCAATTGAACCTCTAGAGAATTCCATGTTTCCTCTTGTACCCTCTTTTTGTCTACCTCAAGTTTCAATTTCTCGTTTTCACGTCTTAGTCTTTCTTTCTCAGCATTGTCGCAGCCACAGAGAATCGTGACACAGGCTACAATTGCAGCACCTACCTTGAATGATTTTGCGTTCATTTTCATCCTCGTACCCATACGTAGTTTCGCGAATGAGGCATGGGCATGCCTACACTCGTGTTGCCCTCGTTCGGTTGGCGGAAAGAATTAAGGGCACGTTTCCTTCCGCGGTCACCCGAGGCCCTGAGAAAGCCCTTGCAAGACTCGCGAGAAGGAACGCGCCATGTATGGCGCGTTGCTCCATTCTCGGTTCTTGCATTCGAAATTTCTCAGGTTTCGGATGAACCGACAACATCACAACACTTAAGTCGCTAGATTGTTTGCGGTAGATTGTAGCAAAACCTAGGCGGTTCCGCAACAGCCCGCCGCGACATTTTCGCGAACGCCGTGTTCCTTCACGCGAGAAGCGCCAATCGCTCCCGTGCCTCTACTTCATACTAACCGCAGGGGCCGGAATCTGACAGCGTTTATCTCACGATCCAATCGGCGTCTGTGTCGCGGAACTTGGGATTGTGGCGCATCTCCTGCTTGAGCCGGGCCCTGATGATTTCCTTTTCCAGCAGAAGCTTATCCTGAAGCTCTTTTTCCGTTATCCTGTAACTTATCTTGACAAATCCATGGTCGGGGCCTGCACCGGCGTTGAAGGCTGCATTGTCGTTTGGAAAATCAGAGTCACTCATCACCAGGAATTCGCATTCCTCCTCGGCGTCGCGTGAAATCGCCGGGAAATCCAACTGTGTGCCTTTGTACAGAATATATCGAATTCCTGACTTCCTCAGCGATTCTTCCGCCCGGTTGACGAGCCTGCAGTTCGCCAGGCGCATCGTCGTACCCTGAGACTCCTTGAAAACGGCATTAAGCGTCCCTGGTCCAACGACCCAGTATTCGCGTTTGGGGTTCAATTTCAGCGGATGGGCGAAACGGTTCGTCGCGCCGTTGAGATTGACGATCGTCGCATCAACCGCGTTCGTCACCGTCTGGAAGAACTTCTGGGGATGGACGATTTTCTGCTTCTCTCCCGATCCCCCAATCGTGACCTCGTTGGTTACCAGTATCTGATGGTGGAAGACTAGCTGAATGACGTTCGTGGTGACATCCATGCCGGACAGCGTCCATTGGACCACTTCCTCTCCACTTCGGACGGGCAGAGACTTGGCGGCATCGCTCGATGTTTCTAAGTTGCCGACGTGCGAAATTCTGGCAGGAATGGCAGATGGCGATTCCATCTTGTGCGCACTTGACACACCAAAGGCGATGAGACTGACCACCACTCCTGTCCCGAGCAATGCGGCCAACATGCGACGTGGTCGATGCCGACCCCGAATGGCGCAAATGAATTCTTTGGCTGCCTGGTAACGCTCCCTCGGAATGGATGACGTGGCACGGCGGATGATGCCAGACCAGACTCGCGGCGAATGTCCATCGAAGCATTCGTACGCGAGACGCCCGAGCGCGTGGATGTCCGTCGCCGGCGTCGCCTCGCCGCCCGTGAACTGTTCCGGCGCGGCGTAGCGGGGCGTGCCCACGCCGACCTCCTTGCCGTCCACGACCGAGATATTGTCGTTGGGACGCATCGAAGCCGTGGAGATTTCCTTGAGGAGTCCAAAGTCGATTATGACTGGGACGGCGGTGCGTTCACGGTCACGCGGGACGCGTGACACTACCAGACGCCAGAGGATGTTGGCGGGTTTGATGTCTCGGTGGACGAGGCCGAGCGCATGGAGGTCACGCACGCCTTCCGCCACGGAACAGAGGAACCGCGCGATCTCGCGTTCGCCGCATGGCAGCGGAAGCGGCTCGAGGAGCTCCATGACGACGTAAGGACGACCAGCAAATGTTCCATTGCCGAAGAAACAAGGGAAATGCAAAGGGGTGGTCGGCGGGCGCGGGGCGCCCGCCCTACCAGCGGCGGTCGCAGGGCGACACGCCCTACCGGCGTACTTTTCTAGAAAATGAACCTCGTGGGCAAAGCGGTCAAGGTGCTGCTGTTCGGTGCGGTGCAGGATCTTCAGCGCGGCCGGTTCACCGGTCGCACCATTCCTGACGCAGTACACTTCGGACGATCCGCCGCGCCCGATGAACCCGGTGATACGCCATTCGCCGATTTCCGTCCCGGCGGCCAACGACGGTTCCGCGCCGACATTCCCGTGCTGCGCGAGGAATGTGTCGAGAGTGTTGTTGTCGTCGTCAAACTTCATCGGCGCTCTTCAGACTGTCGACGATTGCACGGAGCCTGTTCAGCATCCGCTTCTTCGTCTGGTCCACGACATCGCGGCTGACGGAAAACGCGTCCGCCACAACTTCAGGCTTTTCACCTTTGATGGCCGTCCGAACGAATATCTGCTTGTTGCGCGCAGAGACATCCGGATTCGCCATCAGTTGCTGCAACGCAATCTCATAGATTGTTTCACGCCAAAGCCGTTGTCCGTCGTCCGTCGTCTGCTGCCGAGACTGCACATCGGCCATATAATTCCGCTGCAGCTCCTCCCTGCGCCGGTCCCCCCTCAACGCATTGAGCGCCTTGTGGCGCAGGATTCCGGTCAGGAAGTTGTGGAAATGCCCCTTTTCCTCTGGCACGTACCGGTAGTTCGGCAACACGCGGGCAATGGCGATGAAGGTTTCCTGGATCAGCTCGTCCGCATCAAGCGAGGGGAAGCGTTCGGACATGAACGCCTCCAACACAGGACGGTACCGCGCCACGAACTCGCCCCAGCGCGGATTGTCTGCCGAACCTCCAATATCCCGCAAGAGCGTTGTCGACGTTTCAGGGACGTTTGCCATAACGGGCGTGGCTCGTACAGACTGCTTATTTGATCAGCGTAACGCCACCGAGTTCCTTCGCCCAATCGAAGGCCTTCAGCCAGTGGTTGCACGTGAAGCCGACTGCCCCGAGCGCCTTGGCCTGCTCGAGGTCCTTTAGCGAATTGACGCCGTACATGCGAAATTCGAGGCCCGCCGCGCGCACGGCGTCGGCGTCGGCCGGCGTCATCACGCCCTTCGTGGAGCCGCAGCCGGGGCAGAACGTCTCGATGTTCGCCGCCTTGCATTTCGCGATGTAGTCCTGCACGTTGAACGGTGCCTTCTTCTTGAGGCCGACCAGCCACACGGTGCGGTACTTCGGATAGCGCGCCTTGAAGTCCTTCAGGGCGTCGTAGTGGAACGACGAGACGACGACGTTCTTCTCCGTGAGTCCGTGCGCCTTCACCGCCTTGTCGAAGATGTCGGCGTACTGCGGCGAGTAGCCCTTGATCTCGGCCTGCACCACGCCGTGCTTCGGCACGACGGCGAGCACCTGGTCGAGGAGCGGGATGCGGTAGACCTTCGGCAGGTTGTCCCGCTTGCCGAGATTCAACGTGGCGACGTCCTCCGGCGTGAGGTCCCTTACCTTCTTCTCGCAGCCCGTGTAGGACTTCAGCTCGCCCTCGGCGTGCATGCACACCATCTGGCCGGCCTTGGTGTGGTGGAAGTCGGTCTCCACCCATGTGGCGCCCGAGTCGTACGCGCGCCTGATGGCCTCCACGGTGTTCTGCGGAACGTCCTTGTCCCACATGCCGCGATGGGCTATGTTCTGCATCTCAAGTCCTGCGCAGCTGCCGCAGGCCAACACCGCGGCCAACATCATCGGTCTGTTCATG
>JAEEGH010014525.1_pt1 | contig 17274 bp, 19 predicted proteins | sample 9134181 | NCBI WGS metagenome assembly JAEEGH01 (sample SAMN16246544, study PRJNA631951) | gut metagenome | biome: gut microbiome; feature: rumen; material: DP-attached | host: Bos | place: Iran: Karaj | collected 2018-10
GGTCATTTGGTCATTTGGTCATTTGTCAAAATCGAAAACGGATTGTCAAAATCCGCCACTATAATATAAATATTCTATTTATATATAGTGAGCAATGACCGCGTTCCCGAAATCGAAAATGACCAAAATGACCTTGACCAAATGACCACTTTATAAAAATGATGAGAATAAAAGAATAAGAAATATGAAACAAAAACATTATTTTATACTCTTGTTGGCTGTAATACTGGCAGGATGTAGCATTAAACCAGAGAAACTGGCTGATATTGCCTCAGAGTATGCAACTGTTAACGACAGCGTTCGCATACATTATAAAAGGTATGGCGATGGCGATAAGACCATCTGCTTTGTTCATGGCTTTGGCTGCGACCTTAATACTTGGGAGAAACAGTTCAAAGTTCTGCGCGACGAACACAACCTGCAACTCGTCTTTATCGACCTTCCTGGTTATGGCGAGAGCAGCAAGCCGCACATGGAATACACGCTCGACTTCTTTGCGAAGGCTGTCAATGCAGTGCTGGACAAAGAGCATGTGGGGGATGTCGTCCTTGTGGGCCATAGCCTTGGTACACCCGTCTGCCGTCAGGTGTTGATGAGTGGCCGACATGGAAACCTTGTTGATATCGATGGCGTCTATTGTTTCTACGATGGTACGGAAACGCCTGAATATGTGGAAGCAGTGAATCAGTTTGGCCATGCTTTCGACGGGCCAGAATGTAGTGAGGTTATCGCGGGCTTTGTCACATCGCTGGCTGGTCCTGAGACACCTAAGTACATCACCGACTATGCTATGAGTGTGATGCCCAAGACACCGCAGTATGTGGCATCGAGCACCATGCGTAACCTAGTAGAGCGCCAGTGGTGGTCGCAAAGGCCTATCCAGACCAAGACAATGGTCGTCTGTACGCAGAACAGTGGTCTTGATTCTGACAATCGTCAGAAGATGGAACGACTCTATCCCCATCTCGACTACACCGAACTGACTACCTGTGGGCACTTCATTCACATGGAGCAGCCAGAGATGTTCAACGAAAAACTGAAAACATTTATTAAAGAGTAAAAAATGATGATACTTAGAACATTCAATATCAACGATGCTTCTACGATTCTGAACTGGTGCAAGGATAAGCATGCCTTCCGGCTTTGGAGTGCCGACAGGTATAAGGATTTCCCTGCTCAGCCTGATGAGATGATGGAACAGTACGAGTGTGATAATATGTATCCGCTCACGGCTGTTGCTGAGGGTGAGATTGTCGGGCATATCCTATTGAGATTCCCCTCAGAGGATAAAAGTGTCATTCGTTTTGGCTTTGTCATCGTGGATGATTCTAAGCGTGGTATGGGTTATGGCAAGCAACTGCTGCGTCTCGCTATCGATTATGCGAAGCAAGAACTGGGTGTTCAGAAGATTACTCTTGGCGTGTTTTGCGACAACAACTCTGCCATCGAATGCTATAAGTCCGTTGGCTTCCGCATTATAGGCGAAGATGCCTATGCGATTGACGGGGAGCAATGGAAAGAATACGAAATGGTATTGGAAAAGATATGAATATACTAATTATAAACGGGAGTCCACGGAAGAAAGGACTGATTTCGCAGATGCTTGGCATCATGCGTGAGGAAGCAGAAAAACGAGGCGACACGGTGGAGATGGTGTATACCAACGACCTGACCGTGAAGCCCTGTACGGGTTGTATGGCCTGCCGCACGAAGGAAAAATGTGTTCTCGCTGAGGACGATTCGCAGCGAGTATTGAAGATGATACAGCAGGCTGATGCGATCATCATGGGTGCACCTTGCTACTGGGGCAACATCCCAGGACAGATGAAACTGATGTTCGACCGTCAGGTGTATGGCATGATGCGTGATACTAATCGTTTTCCAGAACCGCTGATGAAAGGTAAGAAGGGTATCCTTATCAGCACCTGCACTACGCCATGGCCTTGGAACATTCTGTTCAAACAGTCGCGCGGAGCTATCCGTGCCATGCGTGAGATAGCCCGCTATGCAGGTTTCAAAATCGTAAGTACCATCGAGCGTGGCGGCACAGCCATGCATCCCGCGCTGACCGAGAAAGAGAAACAAAAGTGCCGTAAGGCGATGGAACGACTTAGTTAATCTGAGGAATTATAAATGTATAAAAAGATAATAATATGAAACAGAAGTTTTGTCAGAGTTGCGGCATGCCGCTCACAGATGATGTGCTAGGTACGAATGCCGACGGCACGAAGAATGAAGATTACTGCATGTACTGCTATAAGGATGGCCAGTTCCTGCAGGATTGTACGATGGAGGAGATGATTGAGCATTGTGCTCAGTTTGTGAATGCTGTAAATGAAGGCTTAGAAAAGCCTATTACCAAAGAGGAATACATCGGCATGATGAAGACGTATTTTCCCCAGCTTAAGCGTTGGCGCCAAACGCTGGATGTTAATAACGATGAAGCGATGAATGCTAATCCCGCTTTGGCTGGCGTTAAAGAACTCATTGCTCAGATGGCCGACAAGCAGCCTATCGCTTTCATCTCATCAGTTGACCAAGATGGTTTTCCTTGGACCAAGGCCATGTTGAAACCACGCAAACGCGAGGGTATCAAAACCTTCTACTTTACAACCAACACATTCTCAATACGTGTGGCTCAATACAAGGCCAACCCCAGGGCAAGCATCTATTTCTGCGATGCCAAAGGCTTCAAGGGTATGATGCTACGAGGCACGATGGAGGTACTGACAGATGCCGCCTCGAAAGAGATGATCTGGCACGATGGCGACGAGCAGTACTATCCCGGTGGTGTGACCGATCCCAATTACTGCGTGTTGAAGTTCACCGCCACCGACGGCCGTTTCTACAGTGATTTCTATCCGCGTAGTTTCGTGATTGAATAATATCTAACTGAATTGAGAAATATGAAACGAACATTATGCCAATGGTGCTTGATGTTGCTGATGCTGCTATTTGCAAGTGCCAACCAGTGCTTCTCACAACTCCAGCCGAACCAGTTCAAATTCCTCAGCGACTCCCTCTATCAGACTGTGTCGGAATACCAGTCGGGCAACAAGTATCAGAAGGATGCCATCCTCTTTATGGATATGGTGGCAGATACTCATCCTTATTATTTTAAGGCAGAGCGACGCGCTGAATGGTTTGCCAAGAAGCAGGCGCTCTTGGAAAAGTGCAGGAACATTGAGACCGACGAGACCTTTGCCGATGCTCTCATTGACGTGTTAGGACCTCTCCACGACAAGCATACAGACCTTACAACAGTGAAGCGTATGGAGGAGAGCAAGCAGAAGGTAAATAAGAAAGACCACACTGAGGATATTCCTGGTGTCATTGACGTGGAGCATATTATGCGTCGACATGATTCCAACTACGACTATCAGATATTCCCAGACTATCACATCTGCTATCTCCAGTTCAACCAGTGTGTGAATGCGAAGGACTATCCTTTTGCCAAGTTCCTCAATGACATGTTTGCCAAGATGGAGGAGGAGGGCATCAAAACTCTGGTAGTGGATGCACAATATAACAACGGCGGTAGCAGCCAACTCTGTGACGAGCTACTCATACATCTCTATCCCTTGGACAGGACGAAGTTTTTTACTACTTATCTCCGTTTCTCTGACCTCATGGCTGCCTATAATCCAAGGATAGCCGTAGTCAAGAAGAATTGGGAGGACGGCGGTCACAAGGACGAACTCTATCAGATGCCCGCGCCAAAGATTCCTGCAGATTTCCAACAGCCGAAGCCATTTGAAGGCCAGGTGGTCTTCGTCATGGGCAAACGCACATTCAGCAGTGCGGGTATGCTCCTTACTATGGCCCGTGACAACCATATTGGCACCATTATTGGCACAACCTCCACCTTCTCGCCCTCCCATTATGGCGAAGTACTCCCTTACCGTCTCCCCAATACAGGTGTGCTGGGAAGCATCGCCTGCAAGTTCTTTGCCCGTCCAGATGCTGCAACAGTGGATGACAAATGTATGGAACCGGATGTAAAGGTTGATCTTGATGACAAAGATGCTTTGTGGCAAAATATTATTGTGAATTACGGAAACAAATAAGATGTCACACCTGCCCAACATCTGCAACGTCTAGATACAAATAGAGTGATAATCCGTCCTAATCGTCCCGATGGAAAGGCTTTGGAATGGAACAAAACAAGTAAAGATGATGTATAAGACTAGCAATCTCCCCAACACCCGAATCGATGTGGCTGATGCCCTGAGAGGCATCGCTGTGGCCGGCATCATCCTGTTTCACTCCGTAGAGCACTTCAATATTTTCACACAGGAGCCGATAGCCCATCCGCTGGCCAGCGACAAGACGGTGGTCGATGTCTTGACCTGGCTGCTCTCTGGCAAGATGTACGGCATCTTCGCCATGCTCTTCGGCTTGAGTTTCTTCATCATGAACGACAATCAGCAACAGATGGGCAAGAATTTCTCTTTACGCTTTGCCTGGCGAATGTGCTTGTTGTTCGGCTTTGGCATTGTCAACATGGCCATCTACGATGGTGATATCCTGATGTTCTATGCGTGCTATGGTCTGTTGCTCATCCCTGTCAGCTATCTACCATCGAAGTGGGTGTGGTGCATCATCGCCCTATTGGCCATCCAGCCCGTGGAGTTGTTCTGCCTGCTGGCGGGCACGACAATCGACCACAGTACCATGTGGGAGATGTATGCAAAACTTACCAGTGCACACGAGCACGGAACGTTTTGGGAGAACACCCTTACGAACCTCCGCTACGGCTTTGAGGAGAATTTCCGTTTCAATATCTACAGCGGACGACTGACGCAGTTGCTCTGCCTCTTCATCCTCGGCATGCAGTTGGGACGACAGAGATTATTCTACAATGAGGGCAGTCATCTGAAGATATGGCATAACATTCTCATTTGCTCGGCCATCTCTGTCTTTGCGTTGAGCTTTGTGGATTTCGGTGAACTTGACTCATGGCTGGACCCCATCTACAACCTCTTGATTCTGTTGATGATTGTCTCTGCCGTCGTCTCGGCATGGTATGCATTCGATGGCGTTCGCCGAGTGCTTCATCACCTCTGCATTTTTGGTCGCATGAGTCTCACCAACTATCTGCTCCAGTCCATCATCGGCTGTTTCATCTTCTGCGGCTATGGGCTTGCCTGTTATCACCGTTTAGGTGTTACCTACGCCGTCATGGTGGGATGTGGAATGGTCGTTTGTCAGTATCTTTTTGCCCGTTATTGGTTCAGCAGCCATTCTCGCGGACCGTTAGAAGGCCTTTGGAGAAAACTGACATGGATTCATTTTTAAGTTAATGCGTCAGTGGGTTTCCCGTTTCGTCAGGTCAGCATTCTCACGGCAGCCCTGACTACCCTCGCCTACTCGCATACTTCGCCCTGACAATCTCGTAAGAGTTTCGGGTCAGTTCCTGCAGCAAGTCATTTGGCGCATGATTAGGGTCGATGCCTATCCAGTGCTTGGGCGATTCGTTATATGGATTGCCGATGCACTCATACTGTGCCTTCAGATCCTCAATGCGCTCCGGTTGGCATTTCAACGAGATGACCGAGAAATCATTGCAATCGAAGAAAGAGAACATGTGGCCTTGAACGTAAAACACCAACACCCCCTCTCCATTCTTGAATTTCCGGAAAGGCAGTTTCTCTTCAACATCTGTGCCTAATGACAGGCAATACTCACGATAGTCTTCTATATTCACACGATTTGTCAAATGGGAAATTTACTTTGTCATCCTGTTCAGGAATACTTTCATCAGGTTGGCTATTTCCGAGTGATGAAATCCTCACGGTTGGGTGACTTAGTCTGTCCAAAAGCAAGAAAGTCTGGTGCTATCAAGTGGAAATCATCTGCCAGTTCTGGCATCAGTTCACGAAACATGTGACTACTGCTTGGAAAGCTGTAACTGCTGGTCTTGGATATTTGTATGTATATGCCATCATCAATTATAAATCCTTGAACGCCTCCAAAAGCATCTTCATGCCTTCTGTGGCTGTCGTTTTGAAGTGAGTGAAGCCCAGTTGAGTACATTGTTCCATCTCTCCAGGGTCAATCACGAACTTGGGGACTTCATGGTGGGCATAGTTGATAAACCCCGCTGCCGGATAGACCTTCAGCGAAGTGCCAACCACTACAAAGATATCTGCCTCACTAACGATGTCGATAGCCACATTCATGCTGTCAATATATTCGCCAAACATCACAATATAAGGACGTAGTTGTGATCCGTCTTCCGCTTTATCTCCAACCATGATGGGAGTGGTCAACGGATATTCCTTTACGCATGTTGTCCGATTGTCCATCGAGCAGACTTTGCTCAATTCACCATGCAGGTGAATCACCTCTGTTGAGCCAGCCCGTTCATGCAGATTATCTACGTTCTGCGTAATAATTGTCACCTTATGCTCTTTTTCCAATTCCGCAATCATCTTGTGAGCCTCGTTGGGTTCCACTTCTGCCAGTTGCTTCCGCCTCCAGTTATAGAAATCGAGACATTTCTGCGTCTCATTATAGAGAGCGCCTGTACTGGCCAGATGTACCCACTCCTCGTTAGTCCACATACCGTCCTTGCCACGGAATGTTGCAAGTCCGCTTTCAGCGCTTATACCTGCTCCTGTCAGGAATACTATATGTTGTCTTGTCATCTTATTCAAAGTTTTTTTGTTATGATTAGCCTATTAGTAATTGATTCCTGCTGGGATCATTTCACAATATCTTTCTATCCACTGAGTTTTCTCTGGTGTAATATCCCTGTCATACTCACTTGTAATACAGCCCTGATGGAGATCATCGGCAACAGCGAGGATGATATCATGAAGTTCCAGATGCTCCTTGAACTTTGATGGGATGGCATCGTAGCCAACAATAGCTCCGATGATGTTTCCTGCCACAGCTCCTGTAGAGTCGCTGTCACCATCATGGTTGACAGCACACACCAGAGTATCTTCGAAGCTGTCAATATGGCGGGCTACAGAATAAATGGCAATGGCCAGTGTCTCTTCGCCAACCCATCCTTCACCAAGGCGGCTGAGGTTCTCCACGTCAGTTAGCTCATTGTCTGCGAGCATTAATGCACGTTCCACAAGTTCTCTCTGCCGTTCTACAGCATTATGAAACACCTCACCGATAGGCTTCTTGTCGTCCCAGGTCAGTTCAGAAACATTATTCGTCACTTTGATTTCTGGCAACAACTGTAGAGCCTCATTAACGATGTTGTCAAAGACTTTCCTGTATTCAGTCTTGTCCAAACCTGTCAATGGTGTGTTCTTTACCAGTCTATATAAAATATGTGTTAGTACCATAGCAGGCATCCATCCCAATGGATGTTTGTGGGTCAAACGGGCAATCTCACCACCCGCCACGTCAATCTCCTCTATAGTGTACCTACCATTATGACAAGCACAGAACAGTCCATATGGAGCTACACGCATCACACCGCCACAACCCTTACTGTCGTTATCAGGTGTACGTCCTTTCTTCATGTCGGCAATAGCAGTCAAACAGGTGTTTCCAGGAGCACGGCGCACATATAACTGTGGAATAGCACTCAGCCAAGTATGGCGAGACTGTTTCATCACTTCGTTATACGTCTTCATCTGTGTGTCGTACCAGTCTTGGTAGGCATATTCCACATAAAACTCAGGAACACCTCCGATTCCTCGCATATATCCGCGAGTCAGTCCCATCAGCATTCCGTTAGCTGTAAAGAGCGTCATCTGCGTATCATCACTAATCTCAGCAACACCACCTCGCAACTCATACTCCGTAATACCAGGCTGACCATATCTGGAAATAATCTCAGAATAGCGGTCGAACTCCACAGTATAACCCAATGCATCACCAGCTGCACCACCAATGAGAGAGCCTCTAACAAGGTCGAGCCTCCTGTCTTCTCTTAAACTCTTTTTGCCTTCTGCCATGTTTATAATCAATTTGCGTTTATAATATCACTTTCGGATGCAAATTTAGGCCGATGTTGTCTCAATTCGTGGCACAAGCGAGAGAAAAATGAAGTTTACTTCAATTTTTCCGAGTGCAGTAACGATTCGCCATAGGCAAATTGTGGCACAACATCTAAGAATCTTTATTCTCGGACTCATTTTTCTTGTGGCAAGTACATTTCTGCAGCCTCCAAGTGCATGTCGCGTATCTCGTCTGCCAACCATTGTGGCGAGAGCACCTTGACCTGACTGCCACGGCTCAGGAAGTGGGCACTCAGGTCTATTGTCGGTCTCATGTAGAGTTCAAAGTCTGCGAAGCTCTCACCCCTGCCAATCTCTCGCTGGCTGTGGTGGATAGGCAAGTCTCTGATGTAGAAACGCTCGTAGCCAAATGCTCTGATGACGATTCTCTCTGCTGGAGTACCATCACCCACCAACACACCATAGCACTCATTAAAATATTCCTGTGCGTCAAAGTCTGGATCTATTTTGAACTTGATGTCAGTCAGCGACATCTCCAGAATCCTGTCAAACGAGAACACCCCGAAATAGTCCGTCTCATGCTTCTCTTCCGTAGCATCACGTTGGAAGTGCCCCAGAATATACCAGCGTTGCTTCAACAGCTTGATGCAATAAGGCTCAAACACCAGGTGATTGGGCTTGTCGGTACCGTATTTCCTGTAGTCAACGGCTATCCTGACACTCTTCTTCATCGCCTCAATCACCATCTTCAGATATTCGCCCTCGTATGGCACCTCTTCCAGCAGGATCCTGTTTTGCAGCGACATGCTCTCACTGACCACGTTGCTCACTGATAGTGTTGACAGCATCCAGTTCTGCACGCTGTCCTCTCTGAGCACATAGTCATTGCCGATGTAGTACTCATACCCGTTCTGGCGGTCACAGTCAATGTAGATGCCGAAGATGTCCTCAATAGCATCCTTATGGCGTGCAAAGGTAGAACGAGCCAGTTCTACGCCCTCACTCATATCCGTCTGCAGCCACTTCTCGTTGATCTCTGCAAACGTAATCCTCCTGGCCTTGCGAATGGTGTTCACAAGCCAGATATATTCTTTGAACTTTGCCGGTATCTTCATAAGCCTATCTATTTATTTCGTTTACACAATTAATAAGTTTTGGCTGTTTCACATATTCTGCATTAATAGCCAGATTAAATGCGTTCTTTTTAGATAATTGAGAGCGAAGAGTAATCATCAGTTCGTGTACACTTCACCTGTATGCGCTATTGGTTTTCAAATGGAGGGTGACGATGAACCCGTCACTCTGCGTCTCTGGAGTGAATGAGCCGACCTTTCATGCTTTTATTCTATGTCTCATGTTCTATCAGTTATCAATTGTGGGGACAAAGATACGAATAATTTGCCATAATTGTCTTATGACACTCCTTTTTATAACATTTATTCGTATCAGGGACGTGAGCTGTGATTGTGGCGAGCGAAGATGAGCCTGTCTATGGAAAAGATGATTTGGCTGAGATTTCAGCTGTCAATAACTCACTGGAAACTCCGACTGAGTTCTGTTTTTGGGGGGGCAGGAGAATGCCAGAATGCAAAAAGGATGGATTTTTCTTGGTGCTTTTAAAAAAATCCATATATTTGCAAACTGTAATCAATTAATAGAATTTTTGGCACTTTGAAACAATGGATGAGAATCAGTAAATATAGAAATTTTATAAGAGCTTGTGGATTTTTGTTGGCGTTGAGCATGAATGGCGTGACAGCCCATGCTGCCGACGCCGATGAGATCATCGAGTTTCAAGGCGACCGTTATGTGATTCATGTGGACAGGATGAATCCCGACAGCGAGATGACCTTGATGGATGTGTTGAACACCTGTCCCGAATTCTTGTCCATCAACGGAAAGAAGATCGACCAGAATTATAAGTTGCGTACTGACAACATCGACCTCGTCGTGGATGCCGAATCGTTCTTGGCCCAGGTGAAGGCCATCGAGATAGACCATATCCAGATCTGCAGCAACACCTCAGTGGCCAAAGCAGTGAACGGAACGAAAGGGGTGATAGACATTTATTATCGCGACGATGTCAAGACTGACGGCAAGGCGGCTCTGTCAGGTAGCACCTATGGCAATGGCATGCTCTACGCCGATGTGACCAACAGGAGCGAGAAACTTACATTACAAGCCTAAGTAGATCACGGGGTCGGTTCTAGTGATCATTTTTCGCGTTGAAAATTTGGATGTTCGGGAATAAGTTCTTGCGTCTCTGCGGTAGCAAGCGGCAGAGCCGAGCGTGTATCTTTGCCTTCGTATTTGAAAACAAGAATCAGGGGGACAGGTTTTTGAAGTGAAATCCATTTCATGGTTTCATTCAAAAACCTGTCCCCCTGATTCTCCCCTGTCCCCCTGATTCTTCCACTAAGGGTGGAGAGTCATTTGTTACTCTCCACCCATTTCTGCATGTCAGCCTTCGAAGTACGGTTCAGTAGCTTGCCTTCTTTCCAGTTCAGACTGGGATAGGCGGCTTTCAGGTCTTCGCAGGCTTTCTTGATGCTGCTGCCGCCAGACGTGGCGAAGGGGATGACGATCTTGCCGTTGAAATCGTAGGCTTCCATGAAGGTGTTGATAATGGTCGGGCAGGTGTACCACCAAATGGGGAAACCTACATATACGACATCAAAGTCCTTCATGTTTATGAGTTTGGCTGTGATAGCAGGACGTGATTTCTTATCCTGCATCTCAACCGACGAACGACTCTGCTTGTTATTCCAGTCAAGGTCGGCATCCGTATAGGGCTTCTCGGGCTTGATCTCGTGCAGGTCGGCACCTGCTACCTCTGCCAATTGCTGGGCTGCGGCCTGGGTAACGCCCGATGCCGAGAAATAGGCTACTAATACTTTCATTTCCTTGTTTTCTTTTTGATTGCTCTGCGCAAGGCTACGTGTAGGCGTGCGAAGCGCGGGAATACAAGCACTGAGACTGATGGTTATCAGTGCCGTGAGCATCACCATGATCTTTCTCATACTCTCTTCTTATTTTAATGTCTCACCATATGCTTTACCTATCTTCACGCAGTCGCCAATGACGTCGCCTGTGCGTAGATATTTATAGGTAGGCATTTCAAACAGCACGGGCTTCAGCTTCGCATAGTCAGGCTTGCCCTTCTCGTCGAGTTTGTCCTCTTCAACGTAGGTATTGAGGACGTTGCAGATGTAGTTCTTGAAGCCGTCAATCTCATAGGTATCTATAACCTCACACTCCATGACCAGCGGCGACTGTTCGATGACGGGCATGCCAGCCTCTCCCAGATGGTAGGGAAAGATGGCCGACTTGTCGGTCTTGGTTCCGCTGACGGTACCTGTATAGTCGGCAGCAGCCACGAAAGCCTCGTCGATGATGTTGACAGAGAGCCGCTTGGTTTCATCGATAGCTTTCACGCTGTGGTGAGCAGAGTGGATGCTCATGAGTAGTTTCGAATGGCTGACGATGCCTACGTGTGCAACGACCAGCCAGTTTACCTTTCCCTCTTTCCCGACAGTTCCTACGACTGTGGCTGGCGTGGGATAGAGTGCCAGTTTTTGTCCGATGTTCTGTTTCATTGCTTATCTGTTATGATCGTTTCTGTTTCATTTTCTCCGTCTTACGACTGATTAGTCAATGCTCAATTGACTGTTCATATCCATGATTCATTCTTTCCATCTAATCTCCGCTGCAAAGTTACACATTTTCTATTATACTACGCTTATACATATTACAGATTTTCCTACCAAAATTATGGTTTCTGAGAGAATGTCATGCCGCAGCAAAAAGCATGAAGTTGGTTTCCCATGATGATTTTCAACGTTTCAAAGGCTTTATCACCCGTACAATGGCTGGTGAAGAACTGGGTAAGGGGATATTTGTCTTTCAGTCTATGAGCCAAGGCAGTCAGCTCTTCTTTCGTCTCTTGTCCGTCGAGCAAATGAAAACCACCGACAACAGTATGGACAGGCCACGGACACGCCGCCAGAATGTTCTCCAGGCCGCTATGGGCACAGCCGGTAAATAGCAGACCTTCGACATACAGGGCCAACTCGTGGCGGAAATCGTCGTGGACAAAATCCCCGTTGACTTCGTCGAACTCATCCTCGCTTGACAATGTTGATGCAGGCATCACATTGCTCTCACTCGCTCGTCGTTTGGCGTCCTGAATATCGAGTCTGGATTCCGTCCGACCTTTTCCCTCCATGACAGAATTGAGGCAAGCTTTATTCTGCATATCTGGCTTAACGAAAAGGTTCTGATTGCCTCTGGGCATCGGATGGTGCTGAGGGATATGAGCTATTACGTGGATGCCCTCCTCTATTTCACAGGTGCGGTCTATCAAAACAAGTCTGTCTGCGTCCATCTTTGGCCACTCCGCAGTAATACTATGGAGGCTGCCCCGCTTGGAGAAAAACGCATCACTCATAGCATCTGGCGAAACGATGATGTTAGCCTGTTGATTACGTTCGGCAAAATACTGCAAGCCTCCTGCATGATCGCTATGACCATGAGAGATAAACACATAGTCCACCGAATAGAGGTCGACAGCCGTCTTCATTCCCGCTAGCGTGCCTGCCCGTAGCCTTTCGGCATTGCGTAAAAAGACATCGCTGGCTCCCGTGTCCATCAAAATGCAATGCCTGTCCGTCTCTAACAGAATCGACAGGCCATGCTCTGTCTCCAGCCTACTGTCACAGCTCCGATTGTCGGACAGCACTGTCCACTTCATTTGCCGAACATTGTATTGCCTCTTCATCATAATGATTCAAAATCTGCTTGGTTTTGGGTGTAAAGTTACGAAGCAGGAATCAGGGGGACAGGTTTTTGAAGTGAAATCCATTTCATGGTTTCATTCAAAAACCTGTCCCCCTGATTCCCTTATGTGAATACCCCAGTCTCTCTAATGTCTTGGCTGCATCAGGTACGAGGCATGAAGCCTGGGAATTGTCGTAAGTGCTTCCCGGATGGAAGGGATTGGGAATGCCGGAACGGCCACGCAATCCCTTGTCAATCATATACTGCAGAGAAAGGTCGGAACGGTTGGTGAAACATCCGTCTGCAGCGATGCTGCCCGCTGCCGTGTTCACGTATTTCCTCATCTGCACCTGGGTGTCGAACGAATAGGGGTGGTTGAGCATACCGCTACGGCGCGTCAGCTGAGCCTGCCACGGGGCGTTCAGCTCGTCATAGTTGTTAGGCTCTCCTGCTATGGACGGTCCTATAATATGAGCCCCATTATCCTGTGCATACTTGATGGCCTGTGCAAAACCTTCTGGTGTGGTCAGGGCAAAGTCTTCAGGCAAGGGAGGATTGTTGAGCCACAACAGGTAGCACATAGGCACACGTCCCTGAAAGATGGCATGGGAACGACGCAACGCCTCGTTAGAGAAGGTCTGAAGAATCACCTTGCCGTTCGTGCGGCCTACGTTCACTTTCCCATTGACATAGAAAGCTGTTTCTGTGGCGGGCTGGGTAATGATGTTCCATCCCTCGCTGTCGAGGATGTCATAGACGCGCTGCTCCATATTTTCAGGGTTGACCTCGGGTTCTTTAAACTCGAGATATATTCCAGAACGATGACCTGTGTCCTGCGTATCAACCATATAAGCATCGGAGAAGTCATAGTCAAGGAAATCCATATAAACATCTTTGTATGTGCCTTTTACGGCAATCGATTGCCAAATCTCGTGCAGGGTCTTTCCCTGATATTCTGGCTTGATGCTATATGGAAGAATCCGCTCACCGTCGTCCTTACGATGTAGCATCCTGCCGTTGGCATAGGCTATCTGGTCACGAAGTGCCGACACGTATTGCCCTGTGCTGTAGTGCAGGGTCCCATCAATCAGGCTACCATTGCGCGTAGCGGCAAAAGCCTCGTCAAACCACTTCCCCGCATTGAGCATCAATAGCTCTGCATAATAATACGACTGCATGTAATAAGGCCGGAAAGAAGTCTCATCGCGCTGATACTGCTCCTGTGCATCTTCATGAGAGAATCCCAGACTCTCATAGAACTGTAAGCGAGTGGCTGGGATCGTCGATCCGAAGACTTCCTCGATATTGGTAGTGCGCTTCAGATTGTCATCATGGTTGGCTATGATGATGCCATCCTTGCTGCACTGCAGATCCGACTCCAGATAGTCGGCTCCCATCTCACGCGCCCACCTCCATGCACTCTCGGTTTCTTCAGGAGCCCAATAGGTAGAGCCACGATGAGCTATCACGGCATACAGGGGCACATAGTCGCGAACCGCAGCCATCTCCTCACTGATGGCCTGGACATCTGTTACCACAGGTCTGTCCACGTTGTCATAGCAAGCATGTAAACCAAAAACAACAGTCAGCAGCCACACCCTCATCAATGTTCTGCTTGTAAATAATACCCTGCGATAGCTCATGAATTCCATCTTTGCGTAAATACATTTGATTAACTAGTGCAAAAATAGCAATAAATGCTGAATTATTGCTATTTTCCGAGAGTATTTTGAGAATTATTAGGATTTACAACAATCTTGATGTCGTGCATTACGCTTTGGTTGCAAAGAACTGGTATGCTTTGTGTGAAGATGTTCACAAGGCCGTCTTCGGCAGCTTCGGCAACTGGCTCAGTATCTCACTCGTCACCAAGTGGGAACCGCTTTGTTTCGGCTTCAGGATGATCACCTTTTGCTGTACCATATCACTTAATGGTCATTGATATACGACTTCGTGGTCATATCGTAATACAGGGCTTCAAGTTCCTGAAGTGTTAATTTCTCAACAGAATGCTCGATGATCCGTATCAGCTCATCACGCCTGAAATCATTAGACTTTCCAAAATGTGCCATACTCAAATTTCCTAAACTATTTTAATAATTGCTGCAAAAATAGCAAATTTGTGGCAAATTAAGTAACTTTGCCCTTAGTTTTAATATGTTTTGTGATATGATAGACCAGATTATCGACTACAACAAGACTTTCGTAGCACAAAAAGACTACGAGAAGTATCTCACCGACAAGTACCCCGACAAGAAACTGGCGGTACTGTCGTGTATGGACACCAGACTGACCGAACTGCTCCCTGCAGCCCTCGGTCTGAAGAACGGCGATGCCAAGATTATCAAGAATGCAGGAGGCTTGGTGATTTCTGCTTTCGACTCTGCCATGCGTAGCCTCATTGTGGCCATCTACGAGTTAGGCGTGGAGGAAATCATGGTCGTGGCACACTCTCATTGCGGAGCCTGCCACATGAGCTACGACCACTTCCATCATGAGATGATTGCCCGTGGCGTGACCGATGAGACACTCGACACCATCCGCAAGTGTGGCATCGACCTCGACCAGTGGTTGGAAGGATTCAAGGACACACCGACCTCCGTCCGCAAGACCGTCGAGACCATCAAGACCCATCCACTTGTCCCGAAGGACATCGTGGTTCGCGGCTTTATCATTGATTCTGAGACAGGCGAATTGGAAGAGATAAAGTGAAGAATCAAAGAATCAAGGGGACAGGTTTTTGAATGAATCAGGGGGACAGGTTTTTGAATGAATTCAGCGAATTCACTTCAAGCAACCTGTCCCCATGATTCTTCAAAAACCTGTCCCCCTGATTCTTTTATTATTTATCAAGAATTTGAGAGATTTGTCGAAGACCCACTGACCGAAGAATCATGAGATGCCATTCTTGATCGCATCCTTGACTTGCGCCATATTGCTGCGAGAGACGGGGAGTGATTCGTGACAGTGCTTGATGAGCAACTGGGTGGATCCGGAATGTGAGACAATCTGCTCTACCTGACCAAGGTTGACCAGGAAGGCACGATGGCAGCGGACAATCATCGGATAGTCCTGCAACGTTTCCTCCATCTGTTTCATCGTGGCGCGAAGCATGTCGGTACGCACTTGCTCGTTGCGCAGATGGCTGACCTTCACATAGTTGCCCACGGACTCTATATATAATAGGTGGTTAATCTCGAGCGTCACCGATTCGTTGGTCGTACCACGAAGAACCGTCTCACCCCCGGCACCGCTCTTTTGGGTGAGTTGGGCGTGGTTACCTTTATCGGCGGAGTTGCTGTCTGTAGGACTATCTTCTCCCCTCTCTTTGGTAGAAAGCCCACGTTTTGGTGCGTCAGCGGGAATGGGGCCGAAGGTGAGGTTTCTTAACCTTTCGTTCAGCTCCCGTATCTCTTCCAGTTCCATCGTCAGATACTTGTTTCGGAACTTGAAGCGCCAGTATAGTCCGATGGCAAAGGAGAGGAAGGCAATGATGGCCAGCGTCTCAAGATAGTTGCTCAGCGAGAGCCGGTTGCTCTCTACCTGACTGCTCATCACAAAGTGGCGATACAGACAGATAAACAGGGCCACCAGAGGCGTATTGATGAGCTGGAAGCGCAGATTGCGGCTGATGATATAGTTGATGCCACGTTCGTAGGAGCGGGGCATGCGTACGATGAATCGCAGAACGACCTCTGTGATGAAACAGCTGGACAAGCCTAACACGAAAAGGCTCAGCAGATGCAGATAGGACTGCCACTGCCCTGCTTCGAGTCCGAAGGGCTTGAAGATGGCTATGGCCAGTATCATGAAGGCGGTACTGATGATTCGGATGGTGATGGTTTCTTTGTGATTTTTGTTCATACGGCGGCAAAGGTACGAAATAAAACTGACATTCGTCTCATTTCCGTGATGTTTATCCAAAATATTTAACGCCACAAAGGTACAAAACATTTCCAAAAGGGTGCAGCATTACAACCTTTTTTAATACATTTCACCCGGTTTTTTGGGGGAAACAACACAAAGAAACATAAAAAATCCGTCTTTTATCTGAACGTAACAGTGATGCAAACACCATTAGAAGATGCAAATCATGAAATGTCAAAAGCATCCCTCTCTGATGGATTTTCATTGTAAATGACTGATGTTATATAACTCAAGTTTCCCACCTTTACAATAATCAAGAATTAGAGAGATTTGTCGAAGACCCACTGACCGTAAGGGAGGTAATTAGAGAATTATTATTGCAGAAAAAGAATTGTTTGGAATTACCCGTCGCAAGCGACTTGAACTCTGCGGACTGAAACGGAAATGGCTTGCCATTTCTTCTCAAATTCCCTATAATTCTACTAAACTGCTAAAGGAGAAATTCTCAAATTCTCTAATTCTTGATTATTCTAAAGGTGGGAAACTTGAGTTAGAATAATTAATCCATAAATTATATGAATCTCACACAGATCTTAACCATCTATGGGATATTCCTTTGGAATAGCAAAATCTGTGAGATCTGAAAGAATCAGGGGGACAGGTTTTTGAATGAATTCGGTGAATTCACTTCAAAAACCTGTCC
>JAEEGH010014527.1_pt1 | contig 17273 bp, 10 predicted proteins | sample 9134181 | NCBI WGS metagenome assembly JAEEGH01 (sample SAMN16246544, study PRJNA631951) | gut metagenome | biome: gut microbiome; feature: rumen; material: DP-attached | host: Bos | place: Iran: Karaj | collected 2018-10
TCTCTCCCGAGAAGGTGATCGAGATCCAGCGCGCCCTCAACTCCGACATCATGATGGTGCTCGACGAGTGCGTGCCCTACGGCGCGGACTTCGGCTACACCGAGCAAAGCTCGGCCCGCACGGCGCGCTGGGCGAAGCGCGCTCTCGAGGCCTATCCCCCGGGAACGGCGCCCAACCTCCTCTTCGGCATCGTCCAGGGAGGCTTCTTCCGGGCGCTGCGCCGTCGCTCCGTGGAGGAGATAAGCGCCATGGACTTCGACGGCATCGCCGTCGGCGGGGTTTCCGTGGGCGAGAGCAAGCACGAGATGTTCGACGTCATGGACTTCACGGCCGGGCTGCTCCCCAGGGAAAAGCCCCGCTACCTCATGGGCGTCGGCACCCCCCTCGACATCGTTGCCGGCATACGCCGCGGCATCGACATGTTCGACTGCGTCCTGCCCACCCGCAACGCCAGGAACGGCACCCTCTACACATCGCAGGGCAAGATCAACATCAAGCGCCGGGAGTTTGCCGAGGACGACAGCCCCTTGGATCCGGCCTGCGGCTGCTACACCTGCCGCACCTTCTCCAAAGCCTACCTCAGACACCTCTACGTCAGCCAGGAGCTTTTAAGCTTCCGCCTCAACTCCATCCACAACTTGGCCTACTTCCTCAATCTGGTGCGGAGCGCCCGCCAGGCCATACTCGAGGACAGGTACGAGGCCTACTACCAGAGCGTGGCAGCCTGCTATCCGGAAGAGCTGGCCAAAACGCTGGAGGGGCCGGGGCTTGCCTAGAGGGCGCCTGGCCGCATCTGCTTACGACAAGGAGTTTTTTCGTGAACAACGGCGAGCATAGCCATGGCGAACACAAGCATGGCGAGCACAAATTCGGCTGGGTTGCCCTCATGGGGCCGCCCAATGCCGGCAAGTCCACCCTGCTCAACGCGCTCATGGGCCAGAAGGTCACCATCGTCACGCCCAAGCCCCAGACGACGCGCAACCAGATCGTGGGCATACTCACCGAGCCGGGCATGCAGGCCGTCTTCATGGACACCCCCGGCCTCTCCCAGGGCAGGGGCAGCCTCTCCAAGTCCATGATGCAGGCGGTCTACGAGAGCCTGCGGCAGGCCGACGTCATCGTGACGGTGCTGGACTCCCATACCTACATTCTCCATCCCGAGTTCCTGGAGAAGGATCTCGCTCCCATCGTGGACACCCTGGGCGACGGCGACGGCCGCCCCCAGATCGTGGTGGCCAACAAGGTGGACCTCTACGGCGACAAGAGTCGCATGCTGCCCTTTCTCACGGAGCTGGGGCGCATCTGGCCGAGCGCCGAGATCTTCCCCATGTCCGCCCTGCAGAAGGACGGGATCAGAGAGCTGAAGGAGCTTCTGGCCGAGCGCCTGCCCGAGGGCGCGGCCCAGTTCCCAGAGGAGCAGCTCTCGACCCTGCCCGTTCGCTTCATGGTCTCGGAAATCATCCGCGAGAAGCTCTTCCTCTACCTGCACGAGGAAGTGCCCTACTGCACGGCCGTGGACATCGAGAAGTGGGACGAGGACGAGAAGGCCGGCATGACCACCATCTACGCCACCATCTACGTAACGCGTCCCATGCACAAGGCCATGGTCATCGGTCGGGGTGGCGCCATGATCAAGAAGATAGGCTCCGAGGCCAGGCAGGACATCCTCAAGCTCGTGGACGGCAAGGTCCGCCTCGAGCTGTGGGTGAAGGTCCGCGACCACTGGACCGAGGACACCGGCTTCCTGCATGAGCTCGAGATGAACAGCCTTGGAGGGATCGTGAATGGACCAAGCGCAGGCAAGTGACGACAGGGAACTCAGGATCCGCTACCTCAGCGTGCTGGAGCGTCTGGAGAACGCCATGTGCCGGGCCGGCCGCAAGGCCGGCGACGTGGCGCTTATCGCCGTCTCCAAGCTGCATCCGGCGCAGGCCGTGGCCAAGGTCGCCGGCATGGGGCAGACGCTCTTCGGCGAAAACTATGTCCAGGAGGCGCTCGAAAAGCGCGCCGAACTGGAGCGGGCGGGCCTTGCCCGCGAGGCCCGCTGGCATATGATAGGCCACGTGCAGTCGCGCAAGGCGGCCCTCGTGGCCGGCGCCTTCGACCTGGTCCACACTCTGGACTCCGTAAAGCTGGCCGACGAGCTGAACAGGCGATGCCTTGCCAGGGACGTCTTCCAGGACTGCCTTGTCGAGGTGAACGTGGGCGGCGCGGCGCAGAAGAGCGGCGTCGATCCGGAGGAACTCCCCAGGCTGGCGCTCCACGTGCTTGAGTCCTGTCCCAGGCTCCGGCTGCAGGGGCTCATGTGCATCCCCCCGGTCTACGACGCCAGAGCCGCCGCCCAGCCCTACTTTGCCGAGCTCAGGCGCCTGCGCGACAGGCTGCAGGGGGAATCGGGGCTTGCCCTGCCGCATCTCTCCATGGGCATGTCCGGCGACTTCGAGTGGGCCGTGCTCGAGGGCGCGACCTTCGTCAGGGTGGGAACCGACATCTTCGGCCCCCGCCCCGTGAAGCCCGCCTAGGCCTGAAGCCCCGAAGGGCCCTCAGGCCGGCGCGCCGCCGGAATCTAGCGCTGGAGCTCCCCGGTGCGCTCTTCGAGCGTCTTGGCCGAGTCGTAGCCCATGCTCTGGGCCATGTAGTCGAGGTTCTCCTCGGCGAAGTTGCGCCCCTCTTCCTTGGCCTTGAGCGTGTCGCGCAGCACGAGCGACACCGTGGCGTCGGAGTAGGAGTAGATCTCGCCGCGCAGGTAGGTTTCGAAGGACGTGATGAAGGCCGAGTCGCGCTCCGCCGTGGAGGGGCGCCCGCCCGAACGCAGAAGGGGGTAGAGCCTGTCGCACTCCAGCTGCCAGTCGATGTTTATCGCCACAATCTGGTCGGCCATGGCCTTCTTCCCGTCCGAGACGGGCGGAAGCTGGTCTGCGATCTCGCGGTACTCGTCGGGATGCGTGCGCCGCATCATGTAGGCGTACTTGGCGGCGACCGGATTGGCGCCCTGGGCCTTGCAGGCCTCGAGGTCCCTGGCGTAGCTTGCCAGCGCTTCCGTGCTCCAGCAGAGGAACTGGCTGCGCCGCATGACGCCGAAGGTGCCGGGATTGTTCTGGCAGGAGGCTCGGCCTCCCGTGTTTCTGGTCTGCTGGAAGAAGTCCCATTCAGCGGCGACGATGCCGCTGATCAGGCTTGCCTTGTCTTGCTGCGAGCTGCTGTGCGCGTCCATGGGGCCTCCCCTTGTCGGTCTGCTTTTGCTGGGCATGCCTGCCCGCCAGGAACAAAGATAAGCACGAAAACGCCTGCGACAAGGCGGTGGAAGGCGCCTTTCCATCTTGCAAGGAGGATTCCCATGAAGGGATTGGAACTGGCCAGAAGGCTGTACAGCGAGCTTGGCGCGCCCATGCTGCGCGAGGCTCTGCCGGATCTTGCCGGCAGCCTGGCCTGCGGCCTTGCCGGCGAGGGCTCGGAGTGCTTCGGCTTCGACGACGAGATATCGCGGGACCACGACTGGGGGCCTGCCTTCTGCATCTGGCTGCCGGAACGCCTGCTGGCAGAGGCCATGCCCCGCCTCGACAAGGCGCTGGAAGGCCTGCCCGAAACCTTTCTGGGCTTCCCCGTCCGCATGGCCAGGGACCTGCGCATGGGCCGGGTGGGCCCGCTGTCCGTGGAGGGTTTCTACAAGAAGTTTCTCGGGGTTCCCCGCGTTCCCAAAACCATTGGCGAGTGGTTGCGCATCCCCGAGCACTATCTGGCCACCGCCACGAACGGCGAGGTCTTCGAGGACGCTTCCGGCGCCTTTTCCGCCGTCAGGGAGGAGCTGCTCCGCTGCTACCCCGAAGACATCCGCCTCAAGAAGCTGGCGGCCCGCTGCATGGCCTGCGCCCAGGCCGGCCAGTACAATCTGCCCCGCATGCTCAGACGCCTTGATCCGGTTTCGGCCGACCTGTGCCGGGCTCGATTCGCCGAAGCGGCCATCAGTCTCGTCTTCCTGCTGAACCGGCGCTACATGCCCTTCTACAAGTGGGCCTTCCGCGGTCTCAAGGGCCTGCCTGTGCTTGGCATGGCAACGGCAGAGCGCCTCTCGGCCCTCATGGCCCTTCCTCTCATGGACGCCGAGCCCGAGGACGTGCTCAAGCCCGTGGAGGCCATCTGCCAGGACATTGCCTCCCGGCTCTTCGAGGAGGGCCTTGCCGACGACGACGATCCCTGGCTCTACGCCCAGGGGCCGGCCGTGCAGGCGCGCATACGCCATGAGGGCCTGCGGGCCATGCCACCGCAGGTGGAGTAGGGCGGAGGCAGGCTGGCCTGCACCGGATGCAGAACGCGAGGGCGTGGCTTCCCTGAGAGGGATGTCGCGCCCTTTTGGTGCGCATTTTTTCTAGAAAGAATCTACATTAAATCTACAGCAAAGCCAGAAAAAGTCTATATCATAAGCCAATCTGCGTCCGAGACTTGTGCTTGCTGTCCGTTTTGCGCTAATACTCTCCCGTTTATAAGGAGGTGATGCCAGCGCAGGCAGCCGCCTCTCCGGCAGATCCAGCCATGAAGGAGAGATTTTTTGCGGCTTGCCCCTATAGTTTTGATGGGCTTGTCCGACTCCCATTAGTGTGAGTCGTGTGCGGCAGCCATGGCGAGGAGTATGGCGCCGGCCTGGGCGACGTTGAGCGAATCGAATGCGCGGCGGAAGGGAATTTCGAGCCATTTCGAGCAGCGCTTGGCAACCCCGGGACGCAGGCCCTTCTCCTCGCTGCCAAGGACGATGACCGCAGGAAGCTGGAGTCCGGTGCTGAAGGGATTCAGCGCAGGGCTTTCGGAAGTTCCGCGGCCGGTTCCGTAAATGGTGAAGCCTTCCTCTTCCGCACGGTCAAGGGCATGGCCGAGATTGACGGTCTTCACGACCGCCAGCCTTTCCAGAGCCCCGGCGGAGGAGCGCAGCGCCGCAGGCCCCAGGTACGCGCTGTTGTGCTCCGGCAGGAGCAGTCCTGCGGCGCCAAGCGCGTACATGGTGCGGGCGAGGGTGCCGGCATTGCCGGGATCCTTGACCTGGTCCAGAGCCACGATGACCTGGAGGGGCGCTTCCTTGGCCTGGCCAAGCAGCTCCTCCAGCGTGCAGGGCTTGCAGGACGAAAGGCGCGCAACGACTCCCTGGTGGTTGACCTGGGGCCCGCCCCGGCCTGCCTTGAGCAGGCGACTGAGCCCGGCGGCCTCCACCAGCGTGTAGTGGATGCTGTTTTTGCGGCAAAGGTCCTGGATCTCCAGGCTCTCCGGCGAACGGAGACCTTTGCGAAGGAAAACGGAGTCGATGCGCCCCGGCGCATCGCGGAGCAGTTCGAGAACAGGCTTCAGGCCTGAAAGATGAGCGGCATCGCTGGTATCCAAGGTGTTCCTCCTCGAAGTGGGGACGCTGGCGAATAGACGGGCTACCTAACCTGCCTTTCGGGATGTTGGCAAGAAACCGATGCTGGGAGGAGAGTTCAATGAAGTCGACGATGCAAATCGGAAGAGCCGCGAGACTGGCGCTGCTCTGGGTCTGCATGGGAATCATGGCGCTTTTGAGCGGCTGCGCCACCTATTCCACGTCAGCTCCCGACTGCAGCCAGAGCTACTCCGCGGCCTGTCGCATCCCCCAAAGCGCGAAGAACGACACCAATCCCCTCAGCTCCGCCGAACAGACCGCCCTCAACTCCCAGAAGGGCGTTGTTGCCAAGCAGGTTCCTGCCTCCGCCAAGCCTGCCGTGACCGAGCAGTACAAGTATTTCCTGCGCAACGGCCGCAAGACCATGCAGGTCTTCTCCAAGCGCAGTGAAAAGTATCTCGCCTACGCCAAGAACGTTTTCCGCTCCAAGGGCCTGCCCGAAGAGCTGGCCTACCTCGCCATCGTCGAAAGCGGCTACAACCCTGTCGCCAAGTCCGGCGCGGGCGCGGCCGGCGCCTGGCAGTTCATGAAGTACACCGGCATGAAGTACGGCCTCAACCAGGACGACTGGCAGGACGAGCGCCTTGACGTCTATAAGGCAACCGTCGCGGCTGCCGATTATCTGGACAAGCTCCACAGGCAGTTCGGCGATTGGCCCACCGCCATCGCGGCCTACAACGCCGGCGAGGGCAAGATGGAGCGCGCCTGCGCGGCCGCTGGCGAGAACAGCTTCTTCGGCGTGTGCGCCAAGAACGACCAGCTCGACGCCAAGACCCGCCTGAAGGCGGAAACGACCCAGTACGTGCCCCGCTTCCTCGCCGTCTCCTGCATCATGGACAACCTGGACTCCCTCGGCTTCGAGGCCATCCATCCCGAGAAGGCGCCCCAGATGACCGCGGTCAAGGTCAAGCCCGCCACCGATCTCAAGGCCATGGCCAGCGCCTGCTCCATGAACTGGAACGAGTTCTACAGAAACAATCCCCACCATGTCCGCACGGTGAGCAGCCCCAACGCCCAGACCCTCGTCTACGTGCCTGAGGACAGCAGAAGCCTGGCCATGGCCTTCGCGAGAAATCCCGTCACCGCCTCGGCCGACCAGCTGGCCCAGGCTTCCAGGCATGTCGCGCCCGCGCCCGCGAACAGGCAGGGCAAGGCCAGATGCACCGGCACCTACTGCATCGCCCCCGGCGAAACGCTCTACCAGGTCGCCAAGAAGCACGGCACCACGGTTGACGCCCTCATGCAGGCCAACAACATTTCCAATCCCAACGCCCTGCGCGCCGGCGACCGCATCAAGGTCGCCACCCAGGCCAGTGCCGGCGCGAGCGCTGGCAAGTCCGGCAGACGATCCTACACGGTGCGTCCCAACGACAACCTCTGGCAGATTTCCAAGCGCATGAACGTCAGCGTGGACGACCTGAAGCGCTGGAACAAGATCGATGAGCGCAGCCTCCACGTCGGCCAGACCCTGGTCGTGTCCCGGTAGCGCGAAGGCTTTCCAGAATTTGTCAGGAAGGGGCACCCGAGGGTGCCCCTTCCTGCTTTCTCTTCCTGCTTTCATCGCCCTGGAGGGCGTCCTTGCTGCTTGATCTGCGCCAGGAAGGGGCTTGCTGGCCCCCGGCCAAGGGGAGAGCGCCATTTTTCGGCGAAATGAAAAAAAGTTGTTGACAGGAGAGGCCGGCAAGCATAATTTCAGACTTCGCCGGTTGTCACAGCCGAGCTGAGAAAAGACTTCCGTAAAGTTTTTTCGAGGTTCGCAAAAAAAGCTGTTGACAGCCCCGCGGAAAAGGTTCATAAGACCCAACGCCGCGAGGAACGGCAACGGACGCAGGTCCGCCTGGTTCATTGACAAGCGAAGAGCGAACGGGAAGAGAACAACTTTGAGATTCTGATTTCTGCCTAGCAGAGATCTTGAACAGATTTGAACTGGAGAGTTTGATTCTGGCTCAGATTGAACGCTGGCGGCGTGCTTAACACATGCAAGTCGAACGCGAAAGGGGCTTCGGTCCCGAGTAGAGTGGCGCACGGGTGAGTAACGCGTGGATGATCTGCCCCTGCAGCTGGAATAGCGACTGGAAACGGTCGATAATACCGGATACGCCCTTGTTGAACGATGAGGGGAAAGGAGACCTCTGCTTGCAAGTTTCCGTGCAGGGATGAGTCCGCGTCCCATTAGCTTGTTGGCGGGGTAACGGCCCACCAAGGCGACGATGGGTAGCCGATTTGAGAGGATGATCGGCCACATTGGAACTGAAACACGGTCCAAACTCCTACGGGAGGCAGCAGTGGGGAATATTGCGCAATGGGCGAAAGCCTGACGCAGCGACGCCGCGTGAGGGATGAAGGTCTTCGGATCGTAAACCTCTGTCGGAAGGGAAAAAGGTGCAGGGTGCCAATCAGCCCTGCATTGATGGTACCTTCAGAGGAAGCACCGGCTAACTCCGTGCCAGCAGCCGCGGTAATACGGAGGGTGCAAGCGTTAATCGGAATTACTGGGCGTAAAGCGCACGTAGGTTGTCCTGTAAGTCAGGGGTGAAAGCCCGCGGCTCAACTGCGGAACTGCCCTTGATACTGCAGGACTCGGATCCGGGAGAGGTCAGCGGAATTCCAGGTGTAGGAGTGAAATCCGTAGATATCTGGAGGAACATCAGTGGCGAAGGCGGCTGACTGGACCGGCATTGACGCTGAGGTGCGAAAGCGTGGGTAGCAAACAGGATTAGATACCCTGGTAGTCCACGCTGTAAACGATGGATGCTAGGTGTCGGGGCGCAAGCTCCGGTGCCGCAGCTAACGCATTAAGCATCCCGCCTGGGGAGTACGGTCGCAAGGCTGAAACTCAAAGAAATTGACGGGGGCCCGCACAAGCGGTGGAGTATGTGGTTTAATTCGATGCAACGCGAAGAACCTTACCTAGGTTTGACATCCGGAGAACCCCTGTGAAAGCAGGGGGTGCCCGCAAGGGAGCTCCGAGACAGGTGCTGCATGGCTGTCGTCAGCTCGTGTCGTGAGATGTTGGGTTAAGTCCCGCAACGAGCGCAACCCCTATGCACAGTTGCCAGCAGGCGAAGCTGGGCACTCTGTGCAGACTGCCCGGGTCAACCGGGAGGAAGGTGGGGATGACGTCAAGTCATCATGGCCCTTACACCTAGGGCTACACACGTACTACAATGGCGCATACAGAGGGCGGCGAAGCCGCGAGGCCAAGCGAATCCCAAAAACTGCGTCCCAGTCCGGATAGGAGTCTGCAACTCGACTCCTTGAAGTTGGAATCGCTAGTAATTCCGGATCAGCATGCCGGGGTGAATGCGTTCCCGGGCCTTGTACACACCGCCCGTCACACCACGAAAGTCGGTTTTACCCGAAGCCGGTGAGTCAACTAGCAATAGAGACAGCCGTCTACGGTAGGACCGATGATTGGGGTGAAGTCGTAACAAGGTAGCCGTAGGGGAACCTGCGGCTGGATCACCTCCTTTATGGAAAAAGCTTCCCGCTCGCTCTTCGCTTTCAATGAGCCAGGGCTCATTGACAAGCGAAGGAATTCGGGCCTGTAGCTCAGGTGGCTAGAGCGCACGCCTGATAAGCGTGAGGTCGAAAGTTCAAGTCTTTCCAGGCCCACCACGTTTACCGGGGCTGTAGCTCACTTGGGAGAGCGCCTGCTTTGCACGCAGGAGGCAGTCGGTTCAATCCCGTCCAGCTCCACCAGCAGCACTGCGCAGAACGTTCGAATTCCCGTGCCGGAGGCCGAGAGAAGACGCAAGCAGGCCTTGCGGATTCAAACCGGCTCTGCCGGCGGCCCTCTTCCAGAGAGGGCGGCTCTTTTGCAATTGAATAGGGACGGAAGGAAGTTTATTTCGAGTATAAGTTGACAAGAGCATCGGGTGGATGCCTTGGCGCCAGAAGGCGACGAAAGACGCGGTAAGCTGCGATAAGCCTCGGGGAGGAGCTAAACATCCTTTGATCCGGGGATCTCTGAATGGGGAAACCCAGCGGGAGTCATGTCCCGCTGCACCGGACTGAATTCATAGGTCCGCTGCGCCAACGCAGGGAAGTGAAACATCTCAGTACCTGCAGGAAAGGAAATCAAACGAGACTCCCCCAGTAGCGGCGAGCGAACGGGGAAGAGCCTAAACCGTCTGGATCCGTCCAGGCGGGGTTGCAGGACCGGCACAGGTGATTCGCGTGTAGCCAGGGGAAATGAGCTGGAAAGCTCTGCCAGAGCGGGTGACAGCCCCGTACCTGAAAGCGAAGGCGGCACGGCCGGCACCTAAGTACCGCGGGGCACGTGGAACCCCGTGGGAATCCGGGAGGACCATCTTCCAAGGCTAAGTACTACCTGGCGACCGATAGTGCACCAGTACCGTGAGGGAAAGGTGAAAAGAACCTCTGTCAGAGGAGTGAAACAGAATCTGAAACCTGATGCCTGCAAGCTGCGGGAGCCGTGCTCTGCACGGTGACCGCGTGCCTTTTGCATAATGAGTCAGCGAGTTAATCTGTACAGCAAGGTTAAGCGCAAGCGTAGCCGCAGCGAAAGCGAGTCTGAACAGGGCGTCCAGTTGTGCGGATTAGACCCGAAACCGGGTGATCTATCCATGAGCAGGTTGAAGCAGGGGTAAAGCCTTGTGGAGGACCGAACCAGTTCTGGCTGAAAACAGTTTGGATGACTTGTGGATAGGGGTGAAAGGCCAATCAAACCCGGTGATAGCTGGTTCTCCCCGAAATATATTGAGGTATAGCCTCGCGGATTGTCTTGTGGAGGTAAAGCACTGACAGAGCTAGGGGTCCTACCCGACTACCAACCTCTATCAAACTCTGAATACCACTAAGATCTACCGCGGGAGTCAGACGGCGGGTGCTAAGGTTCGTCGTCGAAAGGGCAACAGCCCAGACCGCCGGCTAAGGCCTCCAAATGCATGCTCAGTGGTTAAGGTGGTGGCGTTGTAGAGACACCCAGGACGTTGGCTTAGAAGCAGCCATCGTTTAAAGAAAGCGTAATAGCTCACTGGTCTAATGACGCTGCGCCGAAAATGTAACGGGGCTAAGCATGCTGCCGAAGCCGCGGACTAGTCTTTGACTATTGGTAGGGGAGCGTTCCCTGCGGGTTGAAGGTGCATCGAAAGGTGTGCTGGACTTCAGGGAAGTGATTATGCTGACATGAGTAACGATAAAATGTGCGAGAAACACATTCGCCGTAAATCCAAGGTTTCCTGGGTAAAGGTAATCTTCCCAGGGTTAGTCGGCCCCTAAGGCAAGGCTGAAAGGCGTAGCTGATGGGAAACGGGTTAACAGTCCCGTACTTGTACGACCGCGCGATGGAGGGACGGAGAACGGTAGGCAATCCGGTTACTGGATTCCGGTGCAAGCGCGTAGGCGTGCCCTGCAGGCAAATCCGCAGGGCTGAGCCGAGACGCGATGCCGCGGGAGCAATCCCTGAAGTTGCCGAGCCGCCGCTTCCTAGAAAAGCTTCTAAGTATAGGCCGTGCAAACCGTACCGCAAACCGACTCAGGTGGATGGGATGAATAATCCAAGGCGCTCGAGAGAACTCTGGCCAAGGAACTCGGCAAAATAACCCCGTACCTTCGGAATAAGGGGTGCTCTCCGTGGTGAAGACGTTTCGCATGTCCAGCCCCGGGGAGCCGCAGAGAAATGGTGGTGGCGACTGTTTACTAAAAACATAGGTCTGTGCGAAGTCTTACAGACGACGTATACGGACTGACGCCTGCCCGGTGCCGGAAGGTTAAGAGGAGGAGTCAGCGCAAGCGAAGCCCCGATTCGAAGCCCCGGTAAACGGCGGCCGTAACTATAACGGTCCTAAGGTAGCGAAATTCCTTGTCGGGCAAGTTCCGACCTGCACGAATGGCGTAACGATCTCCACGCTGTCTCGGCCAGAGACTCGGTGAAATTGAAGTCGCGGTGAAAATGCCGTGTACCCGCAGAAAGACGGAAAGACCCTGTGCACCTTTACTATAGCTTGACATTGGGTTTTGGGCCTGCATGTGTAGGATAGGTGGGAGACTGTGAACTCTGCACGCCAGTGCGGAGGGAGTCGTCGGTGAAATACCACCCTTGTTTGTTCAGGACCCTAACCCGCCGCCGTCATCCGGCGCGGGAACAGTGTCTGGTGGGTAGTTTGACTGGGGCGGTCGCCTCCTAAAGAGTAACGGAGGCATGCAAAGGTTCCCTCAGCCTGATTGGAAACCAGGCGCCGAGTGCAAACGCATAAGGGAGCTTGACTGCAAGAGAGACATCTCGAGCAGGTACGAAAGTAGGCGCTAGTGATCCGGTGATCCCGAATGGAAGGGTCATCGCTCATTGGATAAAAGGTACGCCGGGGATAACAGGCTGATCGCATCCAAGAGTTCACATCGACGATGCGGTTTGGCACCTCGATGTCGGCTCATCACATCCTGGGGCTGAAGCAGGTCCCAAGGGTACGGCTGTTCGCCGTTTAAAGTGGTACGCGAGCTGGGTTTAAAACGTCGTGAGACAGTTTGGTCCCTATCTTCTGTGGGCGCTGGAGAATTGAGAGGGGTTGTCCCTAGTACGAGAGGACCGGGATGAACGCACCACTAGTGGATCTGTTGTCGCGCCAGCGGCATAGCAGAGTAGCCATGTGCGGAATGGATAACCGCTGAAAGCATCTAAGCGGGAAGCCAGCCTCGAGATGAGTTCTCCCTGCCGCAAGGCACTGAAGGGCCGTCGTAGACGACGACGTCGATAGGCTGGAGGTGGAAGCGCAGCGATGCGTGGAGCTGACCAGTACTAATAGCCCGTGCGTCTTATATTTGAATCAGAACTTCCTTCCTCCCTTTCAATATATTCATAGAGATTTCTTGGCGGCCATGGAAAGGAGGGTACACCCGATCCCATTCCGAACTCGGCAGTTAAGCTCCTTATCGCCGATGATACTGCATATCATCATGTGGGAAAGTAGGTCGCCGCCAAGGATTTTTGCACAAGCCCCGTCGAGCTTCCGAGCTCCGGGGCTTTTTGCGTTTATGCGGTCATATCCTTCTTGCCGCCATGGCTTGCTTCCTCCAGCCTGATCTTCCAGAGGTGCCCTCCCTGGGCCTCCGCGCAGGCGCGGGGCGGCTTCGTCAGTTTTTGACTTTTTTTTCAGGGAGACACTTTACGAAGCGAGATCACGCCTTACTTTAATGGCACGCCGGAAAGGGCGGACCGCAAGGCCCCGCCAAGCCGGCTCCCCAAGCTGAGATGAAAAGAAAGAATTGATCCGAGGAGGATATATACATGTCTAAAATCATTGGCATTGACCTTGGCACCACGAACTCCTGCGTCTATGTCATGGAAGGCAAGGATCCCAAATGCGTAACGAATCCCGAGGGCGGACGCACCACCCCCTCCATCGTTGCCTTCACGGACAAGGATCGTCTGGTTGGCGACATCGCCAAGCGCCAGGCCGTCACCAACCCTAAGCGCACCGTCTTCGCCATCAAGCGCCTCATGGGTCGCAAGTTCAACGCCCCTGAAGTTGCCCGCTGGATGGAGAGCTCTCCCTATGCCATCAAGGAAGCCGCTAACGGCGACGCGGGCGTGGAGATCGACGGCCGCGTGTACAGCGCTCCTGAAATTTCCGCGATGATTCTGGCCAAGCTGAAGGCCGACGCCGAAGCCTACCTTGGCGAAAAGGTGACCGACGCCGTCATCACCGTGCCCGCCTACTTCAACGACGCCCAGCGCCAGGCCACCAAGGACGCCGGCCGCATCGCGGGCCTCGACGTCAAGCGCATCATCAACGAGCCCACGGCCGCTTCTCTGGCCTACGGCGCGGATAAGAAGAACAACGAAAAGATCGCCGTCTTCGACCTCGGCGGCGGCACCTTCGATATTTCCATTCTGGAAGTCGGCGACGGCGTCGTCGAAGTGCGCGCGACCAACGGCGACACCTTCCTCGGGGGCGAAGACTTCGACCAGCGCGTCATCAACTACATGGTCGACGACTTCAAGAGCCAGAACGGCATCGACCTCTCTGCCGATAGCATGGCCCTGCAGCGCCTGAAGGAAGCGGCCGAGAAGGCCAAGAAGGACCTCTCCACATCCATGGAGGCCGAGATCAATCTGCCCTTCATCACCGCTGACCAGAACGGCCCCAAGCATCTCATGATGAAGCTCTCCAGGGCCCGCCTCGAGTCCATGGTCATGGACCTCGTCGAAAGGGCCAAGGAGCCCTGCAAGAAGGCCCTCGCCGATGCTGGCCTCTCCCCCAGCGAAGTTGACGAAGTCATCCTCGTCGGCGGCATGACCCGCATGCCCTTGGTCCAGAAGATGGTGGGCGAGTTCTTCGGCAAGGAGCCCAACCGCTCCGTGAACCCCGACGAAGTGGTCGCCATGGGCGCGGCCATCCAGGGCGGCATCCTCGCCGGTGACGTGAAGGACGTGCTCCTGCTCGACGTCACCCCCTTAAGCCTCGGCATCGAGACCATGGGCGGCGTGTTCACCCGCCTCATCGACCGCAACACGACCATCCCGACCCGCAAGAGCCAGATCTTCACTACGGCCTCCGACAACCAGCCTGCGGTCTCCATCCACGTCCTGCAGGGCGAGCGTCCCATGGCGGCCGACAACATGACCCTGGCCCGCTTCGACCTGACCGGCATCCCTCCGGCGCCCCGCGGCGTGCCGCAGATTGAGGTCTCCTTCGACATCGACGCCAACGGCATCGTGAAGGTCTCCGCCAAGGACACTGGCACCGGCAAGGAGCAGTCCATCAAGATCACGGCCTCTTCCGGCCTCTCTGAAGAGGACATCCAGCGTCTGGTGAAGGAAGCCGAAGCCCACGCCGGCGACGACAAGAAGAAGCAGGAGCTCATCGAAGCCCGCAACCAGGCCGACAGCCTCATCTACAGCACCGAGAAGTCGCTGCGCGATGTGGGCGACAAGGTCGATGCCAGCGAGAAGAGCGAAGTCGAAGCCAAGATTGCCGACCTCAAGAAGGCCATGGAAGGCGACGACGTCAACGCCATCAAGCAGGGGACCGAGGCCCTCTCCGCCACGTCCCACAAGCTGGCCGAGAAGCTCTACCAGAACCAGAACATGGGTGGCCAGGCCGGTCCCGGCGCAGGACAGCAGCCCGGTGGCGCCCAGCCTGGTTCCGGCAAGCCTGACGACGATGTCGTCGATGCCGACTTCACCGAAGTGAAGAAGTAGCCTTCAAGCAATTCATCCCCATGAAAGAACGCCCCGCCCTCAAGCGGGGCGTTCTTGTCTGCGCGCTGCGAAAGACGGGACCGCAGAGCATGCCATGTCGCCCCCTGACCAGGATGCAGAGCTGACGAGAGATTCGTTGCGGCGTCCCTCGCCGCATCTTTCCGTCATGGCGTCGCTGGGGTATACCCTCAGAGCAATGGCTAAGCTGGGGTAGTGCCGGCAAGCGAAACGCATGGCTTGAACCGGTTCCTGCGCCGGGAGATCAGCCAGGCGGAAGACCAGGAGAAGGCGTCATGATATATCTGTCGACGGAACAGGCCACGGCCGAGGACAGCCACTGCATCCGGCTCCGTGTGCAGGTGCTCTCTGGCAGGGGCGAGGAGTTCAAGGACAAGGGCATTGTCCGCGACATCGAGATGCTTCCCCATCATACCCTGGATGATCTGCACTACTGGATAGGGCGCGCGTTTGATATGGACAATGACCATTTGTGGGAGTTCTACGTCGGCCCGAGACGCCCGTATGTCCGAACCGGGCGCATTACCTGCGGCGAGATGGGCGACTATGGCGACGTCGAGCGCATTGCCTGGGAGGTGACGCTGGAGGACCTCAAGCTCAGGCCGAGAAAGACCTTCTACTATGTCTTCGATTTCGGCGACAGCTGGTGGTACAAGATCAGCGTTGCCAAGCTGAAGGCGTCGCTGGCTGAAGGGGCCGAGTATCCGCGCATCGTGGAGCGCATCGGCAAAAGCCCGGAGCAGTATCCCGTCTACGACGATGAGGAGGACGACGAAGCCCTGCACTGCTGGAGAGGCGGCGAGGCATAGTCGCCGTCGGCAGACAGCTAGACCTGCGCGGCCCCGGATAAAGTGGCTCACTTGGCAAGACAAAAAACCGAGACTTTTTTAAGGCGCTCGGCTGGCATCGGCCTGGGCAGACAAGCCCTTCCTTGAGTCGGGACTGTCCGCTGAACTGATGCCAGAACAGATCGTTCTCTCCCCCCCTTTGGGGAAAAGGATGGCCAAAAGCCTTTTTCCCGGAGCCACGCGTCGCGCGTCCGGCCGGCCGCAGAAAGGGGGCGCAGTGCAAGGGCGCGCGAAGCGCGGCGCAGCGCCAGCGAAGCTTTACCCTTGCGCTGCGGCGCCTCTGTGGCAGGTCTGGGGCGTGCGAGCGTGCCAGGGAAAAAGGCGCCCTTTTTTCCTGGTGAACGCCGAGCACAAGGCGTTCTGATACGGTGAGGACAGGCCGTCTTCATGACGACGAGCTGGTTCCATGCCTAAATTTTGGCTGCGGCAAAGCTCGATGGACGCTTGAGGCAAGAAAAAGCCATGCATATGTAATGTATTGTATTTTCAGATGAATTCTCTTGCCACATCAACCAGCATTGCGGGTAGATACGCCTGGGCTGGCGCAATGTTTCCGATTGCCGAATGGACACGATCAAAATTATAGCTAACAATAAAATTATGTATTTCTTTTCTTGCTTCACGTATATTTTGATATTGAGTTAAGTATACTTCTTCGTATTTCAATGTTCTAAACCATCTTTCTATCATTATATTGTCAGCCCAACGGCCTTTCCCATCCATGCTTTGCTTGATTCTGTGCTCTGAGAGGAATGCTTTGTAGTCGTGGCTTGTGAATTGGCATCCCTGATCAGAGTTCAATATTTCAGGCTTTGAAATTCGAAGAGCCTTGTTGAGGGCAGAAATAACCATGCGGGTGTCGAGGGTGTCGTCGATATCCCATCCAACTACAAATCTGCTATACCAATCTATAATTGCTGTTAAATAAATATAACTATGAGCTAATGGGATATATGTTATGTCTATGGACCAAGCTTGATTTGGCTTTTTTATTTCGACGTTCCTAAGGAGATATGGCATAATCATATCGCCTATACGGCGCTTTGACAGATTTGGCCCTGGAAATATGGCATCTATTGCCATTTCCAGCATGTATCTACGCACCTTGCGACGTCCGACGTCATATCCCTGTGATTGAAGCTGATAGGATAGTTGACGTGCACCCCATGCCGGATGCTCAGTGTGAATCTGATCTATTAAATTTTTACAGTCTAATTCTTCTTGAGTTATAATTTTTTCTACTGGTTCATAATAAATGCTTGTGCGGTTTATATCCAAAATATTTGCAACATCACTAATTGTTAAGTTAAAGTCATTATTCGTCAAAAGGGCACGGGCCATATTGACTCGCGTAGTCAGGTCCGAGCAGCTCACTAGATTTTTTTTTAAGAAACTCAACTTTCATAGTGAGCTTTCCAATCATCTTTTCAAGAGATGCAGTTTTTTTGCGTTCACTTTCCAGCTTTTCTCTGGCGGTGTCTTCTCGGGCGGCATCAAATATAACGGGAGCCTTCTCGATGAATTCGCTTTTCCAGGCACGAAGAAGCCCGGGCTTGATCCTGTTCTCCGCTGCCAGAACGCTGAGCTCCTTCTCTCCTTTGAGGGCCTCTATGACGAGGTCGCTTTTGAAGCGCGGCGTAAAAGTTCGACGTTTTCGGGACAAGGCAATCCTCCATGTTGTGGCTGTTGAGGCAGGCGGATGCATGCCGGCGGGGCATAACACGCCACCCCAGATTTGTCGAAATTTCTGGTGCCACTATATTCACCATCTGGAAGGCGATGGGGCTGAGCTTCGGAATTGTCTGGCTCTTCTTTGCCGGCGTCGACGTTTTTGAAA